>TARA_B100001093_G_scaffold97875_1_pt1 | contig 63412 bp, 51 predicted proteins | sample TARA_B100001093 | Tara Oceans TARA_B100001093 (sample SAMEA2623116) | marine metagenome | biome: marine biome (ENVO:00000447); feature: surface water layer (ENVO:00002042); material: "saline water (ENVO:00002010), including plankton (ENVO:xxxxxxxx)" | depth 5 m | reverse complement strand
GGTCGTGAGATTGCTTATGTTATGGGTTTTCAAGGTATTGGTTGGTTAGAAAGATCCACTCGTGAAAAAGAAGAAAATGTTACCAATCTTATTAATAATATGAAAATTAAGCCCAGTGATACAATTGCAGACATTGGTGCTGGCTCAGGTTATCATACCTTTAGAATGGCTCCCTTAGCCGCTAAAGGAATGATATACGCAATAGATATTCAGCCTGAAATGTTAATGTCTATTGAAAACACAAAAGCGTCAGGAAATTTTAAAAATGTTAAAGCAATTTTAGGAACTGAAACAAGAATTAATTTACCAAGAAACTCAGTAAATAAAATATTAATGGTTGACGTATATCATGAGTTTAATTACCCATATGAAATGATCAAATCTATTAAAGATGCTCTAAAACCTAAAGGTCAATTATTTTTGATAGAATATAGGGGAGAAGATCCTAAAGTACCAATTAAAAGAATTCATAAAATGACCGAGAGGCAAGCAGTTAAAGAAATGAACGCTGCTGGTTTTAAACTTAAAAAAAATCTAAAAAATTTGCCTTGGCAGCATTGTATGATATTTGAATTAGATAATTAAATATTTTTCTCAATATTTCAATTTAATTTTCTGAAATAGCCCTACTATCAAAGCTTAAAGCCCCCAAGTTGTTAGTTTTTCCTCTTATCCACGGACCATTATAAATATCTTTAGTTTTTAAATATTCTTTATTCGGAAGCCAAGTCAGTTTTGAATATTTTTCATCACCATTTAAAAATAAAATCAATTTATTTTTTTTTACTTGCATCTTCATAATAACACCAGAAATTGATGGTTTCATAGAATTTGTACTAAAAAAGAACTGATTTTTCATAAAATATTTTTTTTCATCAACTTCAAAATAATTATCCATTTTAATTGGTTGGTCAAATGTAAGTGTGATTTCTTTTCTATCACTATAATTTGCAGTCAATAATTGTGGAGGTGTAATAATGGATAATATTGATTCAGCAAATATATCCCTAGAAACAAGGGGTAAAATTCGCTCAGCAAATTCTTTATAGCCTTCATAAGAAAAATGGCAACCATCATGACCTTTTACGCCAGTTGTGGACATAATTTCAACAATATTGTATTTTTTTGAAATCTGATTTTGAATTTCACGAAGTTCAGACTGGGAATCACCTCCACATCCTGGATGAATTTGAAATAGATATATTTTTTGTAAACCTGTATAAACTCTTTGCCAATCTGTATTTAAAACATGAAAATTGTCTTTATATGACAATGAGCTTTTCAAATTTGTGTCTGATTCTCCTTGGTGATAAAAAATAGCTTTTATATTATTTTTTATTTTGGCTTGATCAGCCCTGTAAGCTAGTCTTCCAAAGCTTGTTTCTAATGAAATTTTTTCAGGATATAGCATGTTTTCTTCAATTGTTGAAGAACCGCTTCCACCGTTTATTATGCATACTGGAATTTGGTGTTTTTCAATAAGTAATTTGGCTAATTCCATTCCCCAAACACCAACTCCATGTGGAATTTTCACAAACCATCCTCCATCATATCCGCTTTCCCATTGATCTCCCTCACAAGTTTTACAGTTTCCTGTAGCTAAACCCCATCTAACTTTTTTATCTTCACTGGTATAACTTTCGTATCCAGTCTTTACCCCAAAACTCCTTGCAAATGGGCTTGAATAAGTAGATTTTTTACTACTTGCATGTGAATTAGATTGACCTGTTATTATGTAAGCATCTCCACTTACAATATTCTTAGCCACGTATAATAAGGATTCTTTTTCTTTTTCATTGTGTATTTCAAACTTGTATTGAAACAATCCTGCTTTTATTGTATAATCTATTTTAAATTTTTTATCTATTATTCTAAATTTCTCGACACTGATCAATACTTCATTTTTAAATACTTTTAATACTAGTTCATTAAAGTTGATTTCTTTAAGAATAGTCCCAGAAAAAGTAACAGTTGAATTATTATTTTGATCCCTTGGATATAACTGAAAATCTTCTGGCTTATTATCAAAATTAATTTGTCCTAATAAGATTAAGGGAAATATAAGTAATGTTGTAAGTAGCTTGCTCATTAGATTATTTTTTAATATTGTCAATATTCAAAATTACAAATCGTTCTGTTAATTTTTTTTTCATTTATAATTTATAAAATTTTAAGAATACTTTATAAATTTGACAATAATTTATTAATTTGATACTGTATGAGAAAAGTTTTTTTATGTCTAATGCTGACCCTTTTTTTTGCCTGCTTTAAAGTGCCAGGTAATTTTTTTGTTTACAGTGAAGCAAAAGAAATAAATGAGGGAATTGATTTAATTATGCAACTTCATGATTTTTTATGTGAAACAGATGCGTATTATGAATCTTACACAATGAAATTTTATAAATTAGAAAATAGTGGTGAAATGACCTTCACTATCGACAGTAGCTATTATAATTATTCAAAAAGATTTGGAATAGGTAATTATCCCAAGTTTGAGGATATTGGTTTTCCAATAAATTGGTTATCTAGTGAAATAAAAGGTTGTATGTATGATGTTAGTGAGTCTAGTAAAGTTACATGTAATTTAACTAGATATGTATTTAATTAAACCATTAAAAATTTTCCTTTGACGGTCACAAGCTATACTTCTTACAGTTTTTATTAATAGAATCCCTTTTAATTTAAAAGAATTAATTAACTTTTTTAAGCATCAGAAAAATTTATATACTATTAATTATCTCTTCATTTTTTTATTAAATCAAAAACATATTTCACCATATTTTATTTTCCATAATAAAAATAAGTGAAATACCAGCAGCAACACCAGAGATAAAAACATTCCAATCACGGTGTTTTACATTACATTTATTTAAGAAAAAATACCCTAGACTAACTATTAGAAAAACAACAAGAATTTGTCCGATTTCAATTCCAATATTGAAGCCAAACAAGGGCATTAAAATTGAAGAAGAGTCCATCAATAGCGCTTTAAAGTAGTTTGAAAATCCCATACCATGAACAAAACCAAAGAATAAGGCCATAACGTAGTTTTTATTCATTCTAGCTTTATTATGAACAGGATTTGATCCAATAACATTATTAATTGCCGTTAAAAAAATTGTTACTGGAATAAGAAATTCTATTACACTTGATGAAATTGTAAAAATATCTAGAGATGACAAAAGAAGTGTAACACTATGACCAACAGTGAAAGCTGTAACCAAAATAAGAATATTTTTCCATTGGTGAGCTTTATATATGGCACATAAAGCGACAAGGAAAAGCATATGGTCATATCCAGCAAAATCAGAAATATGATCAAAACCCAATCTTATATAAAAGATAAAAGAATCCAAATTAAAAATTTAATTCATGTGTAGATTTTTTTTTGTCGAGCATCAAACTCTTTGATTTTTTATCTATGTGAATATAAACTATATTGTTTTGATCATAAAACAAGTCTGTAAAAACAGCATTTTTGATTTCAATTGATTTCAAAGGAGAATTTTGTATGTGTTCAAAATATACCCAAAGAGCAGTATTATCACCATCTCCTTTTAGATTTTTATTTTTAATTTTAAGATCGATCAGCTTATTATTAACTTTAACATAGAAAAAATTATTTAAGTAATTAAGTAAAAGTTCATTTGCATGTTTAGACTCATTAGGTTGACAGAAAGCAAGTTCTTCGCTGTATGGATTAAAGGTAATTGCTTCATTCACATCGGTCAAAAATAGTTTGAGATTAATTAATACTTGTTTTTTTTTTGATGAATACTCAATTTCACATAATGATAGTTTTAGTGGATGAGCTTTTAAGAAAGAAGACATCGAAAAAAAAATAATTAATGTAAATAATTTAGAATTAATCATACAAATTTTAAATTTCAATTTTCTGAAGATCTTTGGAAACGGACTGAACTTCTTTAAAAACTCTAATGAGATTACCACCCCAAATCTTTTTAATATCTTCTTCACTGTAGCCTCTTTTCACAAGTTCGACTGTAATATTCATTACCTCACTGGCGTCAAATACACCATCAATTCCACCTCCACCATCAAAATCACATCCAATACCAACGTGGTTAATTCCAGCTACTTTGACAATATGATCAATATGATCCCCTACGTCTTTTAAAGTTGCTAAACTAGAAGGATATTTAAGGCTTATTTCTTGAAAAGCATTTCTTACTTCATTTTGTTCTTCTTTAGTCATTTGAGTGATTGATTTCATCTTAGATTGAAGTACAGCAATCGCTGAGTCTCTCTCTTTGTTTAGTTTAGCATCACGTAAATAATCAGATAACATTGTAAGTTGAACTACACCACCATTTTTAGCTATTAATTTTAGCATTTCGTCGGACATATTTCTATTGTGATTTGTTACTGCTCTTGCATTTGAATGACTGGCGATAATAGGTGCTTTTGAATGGGAAATCGCATCGAAAAATAAACTATCATTTCCGTGAGAGACATCCACCATAATTCCTAAACGATTCATTTCTTTTACAACTTCAAAACCAAAATCACTTAATCCATTATGTTCAGGACCATTGGGATCAGTTGCTGAGTCTGCTAAATCGTTATTGGATGAATGAACCAAAGTGATGTAACGAACACCTTTATTATAATATAATTCAACGTTAGAAATATCATTTCCAAGAGGGTAACCATTTTCAATCCCAATATATATTGCTCGTTTACCTTCTTTTTCTAAAGAATATGCATCATCAGGGTTTAAAGCTAAACCAACAACATCAGAATTTCTTTTTGTAGAACTAATAATTGAATCTATCATTTGAATACAAAGATTTTTTGCTCTACTGTTCCCATCATTATCTCTTATATCTTGAGCTACAAAAGCTGCAAAAAAGACAGCATCTAATCCTCCCTCAATCATTCTTGGATAATCTAACTTAGAGCCTGTTTCATTTGGGTCGTGACGTTCAGATAAGTCAAAACCAGGTTGAATCATTCTTATTGGAGTATCGGCATGTGTATCAAGTGTAAGAACTCGATTGTGTATATCCATAGCTTTTTTAATTAATTCTTTTTCATCATTAGAGCTATTATCACAACAAACGGTAAATGAAGTGATAAGAAAGATAATAAGGTAATACGTGTTAGGTTTAAACATTTTAAATAAAATTTAATTAATATTATTAAACTTACAATAATTACTTTAATTTTTATTAATAGTTAAAAGTAGAACAGTTAACAACTCAATTAACTAAAATTAAAAACCCTTGCAAATCAATGACTTACAAGGGGTTTTGCGGAGGAAGAGGGATTCGAACCCCCGGAGGTGTGACCCTCAACAGTTTTCAAGACTGCCGCATTCGACCACTCTGCCATTCCTCCAATGGAATGCAAATATATATTCTTTTTTATTGTCTAACAATTTTGTAAAATATTTAGCTTAATGATAGTTTATTATAAGTAAATTTGGGTAGTGGATTTTTTAAATATAATTTCTTGGGAATACCCACTTTTAATTCTCGTTGGTTTTATTGTTGGTGTTATTAACACGATGGCTGGAGGGGGATCTTTAATTACACTTCCATTACTTATTTTCTTAGGGTTACCATCCTCAGTTGCAAATGGTACAAATAGAATTGCTATAATGATGACAGCTTTTTCTGCAAATATGGGTTTCAAAAGTAAAGGTTTAAGCACATATCCTTTTAGTGCTTATTTGGGAGTTTTTGCATTAATTGGATCTGTTATAGGAGCTCACATAGCTATTAAAATTGAAGGTGAAGTTTTTAATAAAATTCTTTCTGTTATAATGATTATTGTTGTTTTGATTATAATTTTTCAACCAAGGATTGTAAAATCTACTTCAAATATTAGAATCACAGGTAAGAACCTAATATTTTCTTGTGTTGTATTTTTCTTTATTGGTCTTTATGGTGGATTTGTAAATGCAGGAATTGGTTTAATAATAATGCTTTTTTTGCATTTTTATAATAGGCTTAATCTATTGAGAGTAAATGCAACAAAGGTTGTGGTTGTCCTAGTTTACACAATTGGTGCTTTTTTAACATTTGTTTTTAATGACATGGTTGATTGGTCATATGGTATTTGTTTAGGAATAGGAACTTTGAATGGAGGTTGGTTTACTAGCAGGTGGTCAGTTAAAAAAGGTGAAAATGTTATACGAATTTTCTTAATAATTGTGGTTGTTTTTATGTCAATTAAACTCTGGTTTTTTTAATACTTAACATAATTTACAATTTCGAGTCCATATCCAATCATTCCCACTCTTTTTATCTTTTCACTATTCGTTAATAATTCGATTTTATGTATGTCAAGGTTATGTAGAATTTGAGCACCTATACCAAAATCTTTTCTGTCCATAAATGGTGGAGGTGCTTTAATTTCTCCTTTATCCTGTACAGATTTTAATTCATTCAATCTAATTAATAAATTGTTTAAATTTTGATTGTGATTAATGAAAACAACTACACCCTTTCCACAATCATTAATCTTTTCAAAAATAGAGTCAAGCTTTATGTCATTAAAACTAGTCAAAGAGCTTAATAAATCATTGTTAGTGACTGAGGAATTTATTCTAACCAATACGTTATCGGTTTTCTCCCAATTTCCTTTGGTTAATGCAAAATGTATTTGATCATTATTATTTTGTTTGTATGCATGTAAATCAAATTCACCGTATCTGGTATGAAAATTAAATTTTTCAATTTTTGAAATGAGACTATCATGTTGCATTCTATATGCAACTAGATCTTCAATAGAAACTACTTTTAAATCAAATTTTTTAGCTATTGCGAAAAGATCCTTAAGACGAGCCATTGACCCATCCTCTTTCATAATTTCGCATATAACACCTGCAGGAGTGAAACCAGCAAGTCTAGCAAAATCGATTGCAGCTTCAGTATGACCAGTTCTTCTCAAAACTCCTCCTTCTTTAGCTATTAATGGGAAAATATGACCAGGTCTAGCTAGATCAGATGATATTGTATTTTTATCTACAATGGCTTTAATAGTTTTTGATCTGTCAGATGCTGAAATTCCAGAGCTTACTCCGTTACCCTTCAAATCGACAGAGATTGTGAATGCAGTATCCATTGGATCTGTATTTTCGGAAACCATTGGGTTTAATTTTAGTTCTTTAGATCGATCCTCAGTAAGTGGCATACAAATTAAACCTCTACCATGTTTTGCCATGAAATTTATAATTTCAGGTGATACCAGTTGGGCAGCACATATAAAATCACCCTCATTTTCTCTATTCTCGTCATCAACTACAATAATAATTTTACCTTGTTTGATATCTCTTATTGCATCTGCAATTGAATCTAGTTTTAAGATATTTTTACTCATAAAGTCAATTTAATCAAAGATACGTTGGTTTATTGTTTTTCCTTTAATCTTAAACGTTTAAAGATTACTTTAAATGAAATTATTATGTTGTCAAGATTTATTATGGATTTATCAGAGGATGCACGCCATATTAGATATAACCCTAAAGGAAACATTACCATGTTGGGGATCCAACTTCCTAGTTCAGCAATTATGCTTCCATCCTCTGCAGCATTTCTTGCAAAAGTTCCTAAAAAATGATAAGTAAGAAATAATATGAGTGATATAACCATCGGGAGTCCAAATCCACCTTTTCTTATTATAGCTCCAAGTGGAGCTCCTACAAAGAATAATATAATTGATGCAAAGGCAAAAGCATATTTATCATATAAATTTGATTTATGAAGGTTAATTATTTTCTCTTTTATAAAAAAATTATTTTTCTGATTTTTTAAAACCTGAACTTGACTATTTAAATTATTAATTGCAGAATTAACTATAGAAACTTGGATATCTATAGGATAGTCTGCAAGATGATTTGTATAATTAGTGTAAAGTGTTTTCGTGTCTTTTTTATTGTCAGATCTAACTGTTGTTTTAAAATTAGTGATACCAGTTCTTGTGTAAAAATTTTTACTAAAATTCTTATAATTAAATTCTAGTTTTTGGGATAAAGAATCAATGCTATATTTTAATTGATTTATATTTTGCATCCTATAAGTATTATTATATTTTTCATCTTCAAAATCAACTTGATTAAAACTATTAAGATCAATATTCATAAAATAATTTTCAAATGAGATGTATGTATGGGGTTTAACTTGCCTGTCAGATGGCTTTGTAACTTCAATCTCTTCATATCTGTTACCATTTTTTAAAATTAGTTGTAGGATATTATCGTTTTCACTACTAACTAGTTCACCTGACTCAGCTTTTATTACAATTAAATTCTGGTTATTACTAGAATTCATATGAATTATTACATCATCTAATAAATTATCTTTTGGACCATGTTTTTTTTTAACCTTAATATTCATCATATTAATGTCATTGAAAATTCCCTCTGTGATAGCTAATGCAGGTTTGAGCTTTGCCATGTTCTTTCTCAAATTATATGATTTAAATTCTGCAAATGGAATTAAAGTATTTGCAACAAAAAACATTCCTACGCACAATATTAAATTAAAAACTACAATACTCTTCATTGACTTAAATAATGATATTCCAGATGATTTAATTGCTGCCATCTCATAATTTTCAGAGAAATTACCAAAAGTCATAATTGAGGCTAAAAGTACAGTTAATGGAATAACAAGGGGGAGTAGTTTAGGAGAATAATACAAAAGAAACTTAAAAATAATTTCAAAATCTATTTCTTTTCCAGCTAAATCATCTATAAATACCCATACAATTTGAATAATAAAAATGAACATTAGAATGAAAAAAAAACTAAAAAATATTTTTAAATAGGAGCTAAGAATGTATTTGTCTATTATTTTCATATCAAAACTCTTCAAAGTAATACCCTTTGTATTGATTTTTATCAAATTTGAATGGATTTTCTAATATTTTTTTATCAAATTGGATTTTAATTATTTTAAATACATTAACTAAACCTTCTTTCCTAAATTCATGTATTTCCTTTATGTAATTTTCTTTTAAATCAACTTTCATGTTAATATGAGAAATTTCATTATCATTAAATTCAGGAATTAGTTTTAAGAATTCTAATCCGTCAGGCTTTTCAGATTTTTTTTCAATTAGAATTTTATATCCTTCTTTGTAAAAACTTAAGAGGTTAGATGGACTAACAATAGAAACATCATCTTCAAATTCAGAAATAATAACCTCTTTGTTTTCAGGAATTATCGTATATATTTTTTTTCCATCACATATTTGTTGTATCCCCATAAATTCGAGTAAATATTTTTTTTCACTAAAAATGATTTCCCCAAATTCCAAAATACTATTATCAGAACTATAGCTAAATTTAAAAGACAAGTTTTTTGAATTGTTAATTTTTGAGCTAATTTTTTCTAAAATTTCTTCAGCTGATTTATATTGACAATATGCAAGAACTGAATTAGATAGTAAAAATAAAAACAATATTTTTTTTAACATCAATTACTTTTTTCATTTTCTAAAAACGCATTTAATGATGCAAGATCACTTATAAGTACATCTCTTGCTCTGCTTCCTTCAAAAGGACCAACTATTCCTGCTGCTTCAAGCTGATCGATTATTCTACCAGCTCTATTATAGCCAAGTTTCATTTTTCTTTGTAATAAGGAAGCTGACCCTTGTTGAGCGATTACAATCACCTCAGCAGCTTCTTTAAATAAAACATCTCTGTCTTCAATATTATTATCAATTACAGAGCTTGTATCATCCCCGACAAATTCAGGTAATTCATGTGCATTAGAATAGGCCTTTTGAGATCCAATGAAATCTGTTATTTTCTGAATTTCAGGTGTATCAACGAATGCACATTGAATTCTTATTAAATCATTTCCTTGGGTATATAACATGTCACCTCGACCGATTAGTTGATCTGCTCCTCCAGAATCTAATATTGTTCTAGAATCGATTTTTGAAGTTACTCTGAAAGCAATTCTGGCAGGAAAATTTGCTTTAATTATTCCTGTAATCACGTTTACTGACGGTCTTTGTGTAGCTATAATTAAATGAATTCCTACAGCCCTTGCCAATTGTGCCAGTCTTGCAATAGGTGTTTCAACCTCTTTTCCGGCTGTCATAATCAAATCAGCGAATTCATCAATAATTAAAATTATGTAGGGGAGAAAAACATTTCCATTGTCTGGATTTAATTTTCTTTGTTTAAATTTTTCATTGTATTCTTTGATATTCCTACAAAGAGCATTCTTTAACATTTCATATCGGTTGTCCATTTCAATACAAAGTGAATTTAGAGTCTTTATAACTTCCTTGTTATCTGTTATTATAGCTTCGTTTGAGTCAGGAAGCTTAGCTAAATAATGTCTTTCAATTTTATTAAAAAGAGTTAACTCTACTTTTTTTGGATCAACCAAGACAAATTTTACTTCAGAAGGATGTTTTTTATAAATTAAAGAAGTTAAAACAGCATTTAGACCAACAGATTTTCCTTGTCCTGTAGCTCCTGCCATCAGCAAGTGTGGCATTTTCGTTAAATCAACTATATAAGTTTCATTACTAATGGTCTTTCCAAGGGCTAGAGGGAGCTCCATTTCAGCTTCTTGAAAGTTTTTGGAGGAGATAACCGACTTCATTGAAACAATTGAAGGGTTCTTGTTTGGAACTTCAATTCCTATAGTTCCTTTTCCAGGGATGGGGGCGATGATTCTAATTCCTAAAGCTGATAATGATAAAGCTATATCATCCTCTAAGTTTTTGATTTTAGATATTCTTATTCCTGCTTCGGGTATGATCTCATACAGTGTAACAGTTGGTCCAATTGTAGCTTTAATTTGATCAATTCCAATTTTGTAGTTCCTTAGCGTATCAATTATTTTTTCTTTATTTTCCTCTAATTCATCCTCGTTTATTGTAATAACTCCTCCATTGTCATAATCTTTGAGAAGGTCTACTGAGGGAGGTTTAAAGTTTTTTAGTTCTAAAGTATGATCATATTCTCCATATTTTTTAACAAGTTTTTTTGCTATATTATCTTCATCAATAATTTCTTCCTGTTGGTTTTTTTCAATTTCAATTTTTATTTCTGAATTTTTATTATCAGATTCCGTTAAATTATTCTTTTCGATTGATGAAAAATTTTCAATAGTTGGTTTTAGATTAGTTTCGATTTTGATTTTGGAATCATTTTCATCTCCAGCAAATGTTTCATTTTTAATATTCATTGAGTCTTCTTCAACTTGTTCATCATTTTTACTTAAATCTGCTTTTTTGATTATTGTCTTTTTTACTATGTCAAATATTTTTTCAGGGGTTATTTTAAATTTAATAACCAAAAAGGAAACAAAACCAAATATTAAAAAAGTTATTATTCCGATATCACCAACATAAATTTTTAAAAATTCTGTTAATTCAAACCCTAAAGCTCCTCCAAAAATTTTATTATCATTAACAAAACCAAAAAAAAGTGAAAACCAAAACATCAAAAACAAACCCCAAAACCATTTATTAATTAGTTTTTTTGAATTTGCCCCAACAAAATAGGATAAACCACTAATAAAAAATAAAATAGATATTATAAATGATGAGATTCCAAAAGTTTGATAAATTAAAAAATGACTAACTAAAGCTCCAAATTTTTTTCCAATGTTCAACGTTTGAGAATCTCTGTCGAAAAAATTTATTAACTCAGATTGATCTTCTTTCCAATTATCAAAATAAGAAAGTAGTGAAGAAAATAGGACTATGGAAAATAATATTAAGAATACTCCAAAAATTATTTGCTGACTTCTTGATAGACTAAAAATTTTTCTAGAATTCTTTTTGATTTTTTTAACCATAAGACCTTAAACAAAAGTAAAAATTTTTAATTTAAAACTTGCTTTGTTAGATTTTTGTTAATTTTTTGATTTTTATGTTTAATGCTGCTACTACTAAAGTGGTAAAAGGACTCAACCAATTAAAAATAGCATAGATAAAGTAGTCAAAAACACCAACACCTAGTATGCTTGATTGAAATGCCCCACAGGTATTCCAGGGAATTAGTACAGAGGTTACTGTTCCAGAATCTTCTAAAGTTCTACTGAGATTTTCTGGAGCTAACTCTCTATCTTTAAATGCCTTGGAAAACATTTTTCCAGGGATAACAATTGATAAATACTGATCGGAAGCAGTTAAATTAATAGCCAAACAACTTCCTACTGTACTTGCAAAGATTGAAAAAGTAGATTTACCTAAATTTAATAAAGAAATGCTAATTTGCTTTAATGCTCCTATAGCCTCCATTACCCCTCCAAATACCATTGCGCAAATAACCAGCCAAATGGTATCTAACATTCCCTTCATTCCTCCGCTCTGGAAAAGTTCATTTAAAATCTCATCTCCAGAATCTATAGAAGTTTCGACTGTAATGGCATCAATAATTACTCGATAAGCTGATTCATATGTTAAATTTGAGGTCTGCGAGATTGAATTAATAATCGAAGATTGAAATATAACAGTGAAAACACCTCCAAGGACTGTTCCAACAAACAACGCTATGAGAGGAGGTGTTTTTTTGAAAATCATAATTAATACTATGACAGGAACAATAAATAAAAGAGGCGTTATATTAAATGTTTTACTTATTATTTTTAGCATTTGTTCATTTTCTGTTGGTCCAGTTGATACAATAAATAAATTTAGAATTGATAACACAATCAATGTTATAATGATTGTTGGTACAGTTGTAATAGTTAAATATTTGATATGAGTGAAAAGGTCAGTACCAGAAACTGCTGGAGCAAGGTTTGTAGTGTCACTTAAGGGAGACAATTTGTCTCCAAAATAGGCCCCTGAAATTACAGCGCCAGCCACCATTCCTACAGGGATTCCTATTGCTTTTCCGATCCCAATAAGTGCAATTCCAACTGTTGCAGATGTTGTCCAACTACTTCCAGTAGATATTGAAATAATAGCACAAATTATAACGCATGATGGAAGAAAGATAGAAGGATGAAGAATTTTTAATCCGTAAAAAATCATTGAAGGAATGATACCACTAATAAGCCATGTTCCTGAAAGTGCACCAACAAAAAGAAGAATTAAAATAGCACCCGTTATTGATTTAATATTTGAAGAAATGGATTCAAGCATTGATTTAAATAAAACACCATTTTTAACACCAACTATTGTAGCTACTGAAGCACCAATGAGTAAAATAAATTGATTTGATCCTCCCATTGCAGAATCACCATATAGTGTAACATTATATGCCAATAAAATAATTAAAACTATCAAGGGGATTAATGATTGTTTTAATGATATTGTCTTTGAATTTATATTCAAAATTTTATGGATATTTATATTTGCTAATATATAATTAACTTATTAAAAAAATAGTTAATTTTTATTGTGATTAAAACTAATTTTAAAACAAAACATTTGTATTTTTATAAAGAAATATATGGATAGTTTTGATGTAGTAATTATTGGTTCTGGACCTGGTGGTTATGTTTGTGCGATTAGATGTTCACAGCTCGGAATGAAAACTGCCTTGGTGGAAAAATATAATTCTCTTGGCGGAACATGTCTTAATGTAGGTTGTATCCCATCAAAATCCTTACTAGATTCATCGCATCACTTTTATGATGCAAAAAATCACTTTCAACAACATGGAATTACATTTGATGGAAATTTACATGTTGATTTTGATAAAATGGTTTCGAGGAAACAAAGTGTAGTTGATCAAACTACAAAAGGAATCGATTTTTTGATGGAAAAAAATAAAATAAAGGTTTTTAGAGGTCTTGGTTCTTTTATTGACAAAAACACATTAGATATTTTAAATGATGTAAGTTCAGAAAAAATAAATTTTAAATATGCAGTAATTGCAACTGGTTCTAAACCCGCAAATTTACCATTCATCAATATTGATAAAAATAGAATTATTACTTCAACAGAAGCATTAAAGTTAAAAGAAATACCAAAAAAACTCATAATAATTGGAGCAGGTGTAATAGGCTTAGAACTAGGCCAAGTTTATAGAAGATTAGGTAGTGAAGTAAAAGTTATTGAGTACTCAGAAAAAATTACACCTTTTATGGATTTATCAGTATCAAAAGAATTACTTCGGATATTTAAAAAGCAGAAAATTGATTTTTATCTGTCACACAAAGTTCAAAAGGTAAAGGCAGAGAAAGATAAGGTGTTTGTCGAAGCTAAAGACAAAGACGCTAATAATATAATTTTTGAGGGTGATTATTGCTTGGTGTCTGTTGGAAGAAAACCTTATACAATGGGTCTTAATTTAAAGAACATTGGACTCGAAACCAATCAGATTGGCCAAATCGAGGTGAATGATAAATTACAGACTAAAATTAAAAACATTTTTGCAATTGGAGATGTAATTAAAGGACCTATGTTAGCACACAAGGCTGAAGAGGAGGGCGTAATGGTTGCAGAAATATTGGGCAATCAAAAACCGCACATTGATTATAATTTAATTCCAAATGTGATTTACACATGGCCTGAAGTTGCTTCAGTTGGTAAAACTGAACAAGAATTGGTTGAAAATTCAATTGAATTCAAAAAAGGTCAGTTTCCTATGAGAGCTCTTGGTAGATCAAGGGCAAGTATGGACCTTGATGGCTTTGTAAAAATTTTAGCAGATAAAAAAACAGATGAAATTTTGGGAGTCCATATAATAGGTGCACGTGCTGCAGATTTGATAGCCGAAGCTGTTACAGCTATGGAATTTAGAGCCTCAGCTGAAGATGTGTCCAGAATGAGTCACTCACATCCAACTTATGCTGAAGCAATTAAAGAAGCTGCACTTGCAGCAACAGAAAATAGGCCACTACATATTTGAACTCACAATTTAATTTTGAAAAGGAAAATAAAATCTTTTGAAATTAGTAATACAAATTTGTTTAAAGACAAATTATTCAAGTGGGCTGACTCAAGGCAAACCGCTATATCACTAAACTCTAACAATTATTCTGACAGGGTAGGAGATATTGAATTAATTGTTGCTACTGATGTTGAGTCTAAATTACCTTTTACAAAATCTGATTCACTCGATAAACTTGATAAATTTATTGAATGTACAAAAGATTGGGTATTCGGATACCTTTCTTATGATTTAAAAAATGAAATTGAAAATTTGGTAAGTAAAAATAAATCTTCTTTTGACTTACCACATTTATTTTTCTTTCAACCAAAAAAAATATGGTTCATAAGAAAAAATAAAATTGAAGCCCACTATTTGTATGGGCATGAGATTGATGATGATTTAGTGGAAATTAAATCAATTAAAGTCAATATTAAAAAAGAAAAACTGAAAAAAATCCAAATTAATCCAAAACTTACTGAATTTGAATATTTAAATAAAGTAGAAAATATTTTATCTCACATAAATCGGGGAGATATATATGAAGCTAACTTTTGTATGGAGTGGTTTGCTAATAATATTAAAATAAATCCCGCGGTTGTTTATGAAAAGTTGAATAATTTGTCTAAATCTCCAATGAGTGGTTTTTTTAAAAACAATAATTTTTTTCTTCTTTCATCCTCACCAGAGAGATTTTTGAGAAAAATCGGAAAAAAAATTATTACACAGCCCATCAAGGGAACTTCCAAAAGAGATACCGATTTTCATAAAGATTTGGATTATAAAAATTCTCTAAAATCTGATCCAAAGGAAAGATCTGAAAATATTATGATTGTAGATTTAACAAGGAATGATTTATCAAGAATATCTGAGCCTGGATCTGTTAAAGTGACTGAACTTTGCAAGGTTTATCCTTTTAAACAGGTTCATCAAATGATTTCTACAGTTGAATCTGTTGTCAAGGATAAAATTACATTTAGTAAATTATTAAAATCAACATTCCCAATGGGAAGTATGACTGGCGCTCCTAAAATTAGAGCTTTAAAAATTATCGATGATTTAGAGATTTCAAAAAGAGAAATATACAGTGGTGCTTTGGGTTATATTACACCAAATGGTAATTGTGATTTTAATGTGATAATTCGATCTTTAATTTATGATTCAAAAAAAAATCTTATATCATTTCAAGTTGGAAGTGCAATAACCTCAAATTCAAATCCAAAAAAGGAGTATGATGAGTGTTTGTTAAAAGCTAAACCAATGCTAGAGGTTCTGGGCTAAAGTTTTTCTGATATTTTTAAAAAACGTAATATTGCGATAATGTTTGATTTATTTGAAGAAAATATAAATAAAGAGTTCAATTTCTTAAGAAAGTCAAAACTTTTAGTTGCTGTAAGCGGTGGAGTTGATAGTATGGTTTTAGTTGAGATGCTTAGAAGATTAAAATATGATATTCACATTGCCCATTGTAATTTTAAATTAAGACCAAACGAATGTGATATTGATCAGGAGTTTGTTAAAAGTTATGCTTTAAAAAATAATTATCCAATTTATTTAAAATCATTTGACACAAACATACCCAAACAATCGGTACAAATGTCTGCGAGAACTTTAAGATATAATTGGTTCAATGAGATATTGTTGAAACGAAATTTAGACTACATTATAACGGCACATCACAATGATGATAGTGTTGAGACTTTTTTTTTAAATTTATTTAGAAGCACAGGTTTAACTGGGTTAACAGGAATAAAGTCAGTAAATAAAAAAATTATTAGGCCATTGTTGATTTTTTCAAAATCACAAATCATCAATTATGCAAATGAAAACAATATTAATTGGAGAGAGGATTCCTCCAATAAAGAGAATTATTATATGAGAAATGATATTAGAAACAGAGTAATTCCTTTATTTAAAGAAATTGAACCTAATTTTTTAAAAAAAATAAATTCAACTATAAAATATTTAAGAAAATCTAATGAACTAATATTAAAGGTTGTTGAAACCATAAAGGACAGAAATTTTTCACAAAAAAATGATGAGATTGTCATTTCTAAGAAATTTGTTTTAGGAAATTCTAATTTGGTACATTATTTGTTTTGTGATTATGGATTTAATAATGAAGATGTAATTATAAATCTTTGCGAATCACAAACTGGGAAATGGATTGAATCAAATACCTATATTCTTTTAAATAACAGAGATTCATTAATACTTAAAAGGAAAATTGCAAGTGAACCATTTGAATATAAAATTGAAAAAAAAGGCTTGAAAATACCTTTAGACTTAAATATAGAGATAGGTAACTTTAATGTTCAACCTAATTTGAATTCAATTTACCTTTCAAATGATGATGTCAAATTCCCTTTATTTCTTAGAAAATCAACAAAAGGAGATTTGTTTTACCCTGTTGGTATGAAAGGAAAAAAACTAGTTTCAAAATTTTATAAAGATGAAAAGATGTCTTTATTTGAGAAGCAAAATCAGTGGCTACTTTGCAATAATAATGATATTGTTTGGATTATAGGAAAAAGAGCTGACAGAAGATATGCCAAGTCTAAAAATGCAGATTTAAAAATTGAATTGAGATGAAAAAAATATTATATCCAGTTTTACTAACCTTGATTTCATTTCAATTATTATTCTCACAGGATCCTGTGACCTTTAAAACCAAAGTTGAAAAAATAAGTGATTTAGAATATCAATTAATAGTAACCACTGAAATTGAAAAAAACTGGAGGTTATACTCTCAATTTTTAGAAGAAGGAGGTGCAATACCAACCGAATTTTTATTTTATGACAGTAATAATCATTTTGAATTACAAGGTAATGTTCAAGAGTCTGAATCGATAACAAAATACGATCCAATCTTTGGACTTAATCAATCTTATTTTGAAAATTCAAATATTTTTAAACAAAAAATAATAATTACTAAAAAAAACTTATCAACTGTTTTAGCTAAGATATCTTATCAAGCATGTGATGATGCTGTGTGCATATTTAGAGATTCTGAACTTGAATTTAATTTAGACGGAACCGTAAATGATATAGAAAACGATGATCTAACAACGTTAGTTTCATCTGAAAATAACCCTTTACTACTCAATTTAAAAAACAAAGAATTGTTAAATTCTTCACCCAATTCAGACCTTTTAGTATCAAATAACTATTTTAATCTCCTTTTATTAGGTTTTATTGGAGGAATTCTTGCGCTTTTGACTCCATGTGTCTTTCCAATGATCCCATTAACTGTTTCTTTTTTTAATAATAAATCTAACGATACTAATTCACTATTAAATCCTTTGTTTTATGGTTTATGTATTATTATGATTTTCATTGGTTTGAGTATTCCATTTCATTTCATGGATTCAATAGATCCTGAAATTCTAAATTCTATCTCAACCAACTCTTTTTTGAATGTTATTTTCTTTTTAGTTTTTATTTTTTTCGCTTTTTCTTTCTTTGGTTTTTATGACATTTCTCTTCCAGCTTCATGGATTAATTCCATGGATTCTAAATCAAACTCTTTGAGTGGTTTTTTAGGAATATTTTTTATGGCATTCACATTGGTATTAGTTTCATTTTCATGTACGGGTCCGATCTTAGGGTCTTTGTTGGTTGGCTCAATCACATCTCAAGGAGGTGCAATTCAATTAACTCTTGGAATGTTAGGTTTTGGAATAGCATTAGCCCTTCCATTCACCTTATTTGCATCTTTCCCCAAAATGTTAACTACAATACCAAAATCAGGAAGATGGATGAATACATTTAAGATAATTTTGGGATTTTTGGAATTAGGTTTTGCTTTTAAATTTTTATCAAATGCAGATTTAGTTCAACATTGGGGTTTCTTAAAAAGAGAAATATTTATTGGAATTTGGGTATTAATATCGATTTTTATTTTTCTTTATTTAGTTGGGCTATTTAAATTTCCTCATGAAAACGAGGTTTTGAAAAGGACAAAGTTTAATACATTGTTGTCCATTGGTTTTTTGATATTCGCTGTTTATTTGTTCCCTGCTATACTTCCTGGTGGAAGTAATAAAGCTAGAATTTTAAGTGGATTTACACCTCCATCATTTTACAGTGTATATGAAACAAAAAATGATTGCCCACTGGGTTTTAATTGCTTTAAAGATTTTGATAAGGGTTTAAAACATGCAAATGAAGTTAACAAGCCTATATTACTAGACTTCACCGGTTGGGCCTGTGTAAACTGTAGAAGAGTCGAAGAAAATGTTTGGACTGAGCCCGATATTTATAATTTGATTAATGATAATTTTGTTTTGATTTCTTTATATGTAGATGACAGAAAAGACTTAGATGTGACTGATCAATTTGAATTGAAATATGCCTCAGGTAGAATAAAAAAAATAAAGACCATCGGAGATAAATCTGCTACATTTCAAGCAATCAATTTTAAAAACGCATCACAGCCATATTATGTTCTTTTAGATACAGATCTTACAATATTAAACAGCCCTATTCAATATACTAACTCGAAGGTTTATAAAGCTTGGTTAAAAGAAGGTTTAGACAATCTTAAATAATTTTTTTTATTTCTCCCTCCTGGTATACCAACGGTTTGTCATGGCTGACTACTTTTCCGTCCGTAACTTCACCAATATAAATATTATGATCTCCAGCATTAACAAAATCAACAGTTTTACATTCAATCCAGGCTATAGAATTTGATATAATTTTTATGTTATTGATTGAGCTGGTGGTTTCAACCTCTTTAAACCGTTCAAAATGATCTAGTTTATTATTTGAAAAGTTATCACAAATTTTTGATTGAGTCTCCGACAGTATATTAATTACAAAATGACTGCCCTTCTCCAAAGCTTTGACAGAGGATGAATCATTTTTTAAGCAAAACAGCACAAGTAGTGGGTTGATAGAAACAGAAGTAAACGAATTAGCAGTGAAGCCATAATTTATTTTGTCTTTTCTGGATGTAATGACCGTTACACCAGTAACATATTTACTACATATTTTCTTAAATAACGACTCATTCATAACAAGAATAATTATCAAATATACTTATAAACATTTTCAAATGGGATTCTAAATCTTTTTGCATATATACCTTTTTCATCAGAAATGCCACATCCAATTATCATATTTATTTCACTTTTTGATGTTAGATTAAGTATGTTTTTTACCATATGTGTGTCCATACCCTCCATAGGACATGTAGCGTAACCAATACTACTCATGCTGAGCATAAAATTTTGTGCGGCAAGAGCTGTGCTTTTATGAGCAATAATTCTTTTATCTGTGTGTTTCACTTGTCTGTAAATGGGTCTAAATAAACCAATAGTTTGTACCAAAACTACTCTGAAGAAACTCAGGAGTCCAAAAAAATCAGTATATAAAAATGGAATTAATTTTGAATAATAATTATTTGCTTTATTAAATCTCTTTTCAGTTATTTTATTTTTTTCTAATTCATGTTTTAAATGATCTAAATTTTGTTTAGCTCTTTTTTTCCACAAGTCTTTTCTAACAATCACAACAACAATTTGCTGAGCTGTTTTTGCAGCATTTTGATTAAAACATGCTTTTGCAATTTTTTTTAATGTGTTTTTGTCGCAAATGTGAATGAATTCCCAAAGTTGTAAGTTGCTACTGTTTGGTGCCAATGTAGCATTGAAAATACATTCTTTAACTTTTACACTATTAATCTTCTTTTGTTTGAAAATTCTTACAGATCTCCTTTTATTCAATAACTGATTAAATGATTTTTCCATTATTTCATTTTGATATTTATTATGGAGTCATTTTTGACTTGAAACGAAGATGCTTTAAAGTCAGGAGGGCCGAGGATTCCAGTTGCATTATTTGAAAATCCATATTGTTCTTTAGGAAATCCAAAGAAATTAAAGTCAAATTTTTCATTATAATTTTTATCAATATAAATTTTAATGGCGTAATTACCCTCCTCTAAAAAAATATTCATTCTATGATTGTTTACAAATACTTTTTCTTTTATGGCTAATAACATTACATCCGTTGACTCGTCTGGTGAGTTAAAGTTTTTAGCATTATCGTAAAGTGCAAAATACATATCTCCATCATTTTTGATATTTTGAATCTCGATTTCTAATTTAAATCTCTGATTTGAAATTTCAAATTGTGATTTCAAGTTTATTACAAATAATAGAAGAAAAATTTTTAAAAAACTCATAACTATCGAGTAATTTTAAGAACCTTTTTTAAAAAATTTAATTTCTTGTTAAAAGGTGGATATCTAAGTGGAATATCTATCCAAAGAGGTTTCGAAATATAAGGTTTATAATGTGAGAAAGTTTTAAATGTTGACTCACCGTGATATTTTCCCATTCCACTATTTCCAATTCCACCAAATGGCAACCTGTCATTGATTATATGTACTACAGTGTCATTTATTGCACCTCCCCCAAAACTATGCTTATGTAAGAATTTTTCTCCAAATCCTATTTTTTTTGTAAAAATATAAAGCGCCAGAGGGTTTTTGTATTTTTTAATTATTTCATCAATTTCATTAAAATCTTTGTAGGCGTAAATTGGAAGAATTGGTCCAAATATCTCGTCTTGCATAAGTTTTGAATCAAAATTATCTATTTCTATTAAGGTTGGTTCAAAATATTTATTATCGGTATTTATGTTTCCACCGTGTATTATTTTTTGGTTTTCTAATAATGAGTTTAAGTATTTTAAGTGTTTAGCACCTATAATTCTTCCGTAAGACTCAGATTCCTCAGGATTTTTTCCATAAAGCACTTCGATCTGTTTAATCAATTCATGAGTTAGTTTTTTAACAATTTTTTCACTAACTATTAAAAAGTCAGGTGCTATACAAGTTTGTCCACAATTAATAAACTTTCCCCAAATAATTCTTTTTGCAGTTGTTTTAACTGGAATGGTTTCATCTATTATACAAGGATTTTTACCACCTAATTCTAGAGTGGTTGGTGTTAAAAATTTTGCAGCCTTTTCAGCAACAATTTTTCCAACATTAACACTTCCAGTAAAAAAAATATAATCCCATTGAAAACTTAATAGTTTAGAAGCAATTTTTGGACCTCCCAAGACTACGCTTACAAAACCTTCATCAAAAACATTTATTATTATATCATTTAAAAGTTTGGATGTTTCTTCAGAATATTCGGACGGCTTGAGAAGAACAGTGTTTCCAGCAGCAACTGCTCCTATAATTGGTGCAATTGAAAGCTGAAAAGGATAATTCCATGGAGAAATATGCAAGGTATTTCCAAACGGTTGTGGAATTATATAATCAGATGATGGAAAATTTAACAATGATGATCTAACTGCTTTTCTTTTTGACCATTTTTTGATATTCTTTATGGCAATATTAAGTTCTGAATAAATAAAATGTATTTCTGTTAAAAAAGTTTCCCCTTTGGATTTACCCAAATCATTGAATAAAGCAGATTCAATTTCATTTTCTTTAACCTGAATCTCTTTTTTAAGTTTGATTAATTGTCTTTTTCTGTAATCAATATCAAAAGTTTTTCCAGAATTAAAAAAGAGTCTTTGTTTTTCAATAATTGAAGGTATTGAACTTTCCATATGGTTTATTTATAACATAAAAGTACAACTAAAAAAAACTATTGAAAGAAATATTCCATGTTTTTAACTTGATTTATGATTAATAAATATTAATTTAGATTTTTATCCTTCTCATAGAGTAAGAGAGGGTTTTTTATTTTATATGAGTCTTAACAAATATAGTAAAGCTGTAACGCAGGATCCCACTCAACCAGCCGCTCAGGCAATGCTTCATGCTATTGGACTTTCTGAAGATGATATGAAAAAGCCTCTTATTGGTATTGCAAGCACTGGATATGAAGGAAATCCTTGTAACATGCATTTAAATGATTTGTCTAAACATATTAAAAAAGGGGTAAATGAATCTGACTTAATTGGTTTAATTTTTAATACGATTGGAGTAAGTGACGGAATTTCAATGGGGACTTTTGGAATGAGATTTTCCTTACCCTCAAGAGATATTATTGCTGATTCTGTTGAAACAGTTGTACAAGCCATGTCTTATGATGGTGTAATTACAGTTGTCGGTTGTGATAAAAATATGCCTGGTGCAATGATGGCTATGTTGAGATTAAATCGACCTGGAATTCTGGTGTATGGAGGTACTATAAGTTCTGGTTGTCACAATGGTAAAAAGCTAGATGTTGTATCTGCTTTTGAAGCATGGGGAGAGAATGTTGCAGGAAAAATTAGTGAGGTCGAATATAAATCGATAATAAAAAATGCTTGTCCTGGTCCTGGTGCATGTGGAGGTATGTATACAGCAAATACGATGGCTTCTGCAATTGAAGCTATGGGAATGACATTACCATATAATTCTTCAAATCCTGCAACCAGTAAGTTAAAAAAAGAAGAATGTTTAGAGGTGGGAGGATATTTAAAAAATTTATTGCTTAATAATATAAAACCTAGAGATATCATAACAAAAAAATCAATTGAAAATGCAGTTAGACTTATAATTTTATTGGGAGGATCTACAAATGCTGTTTTACATATAATCGCTATTGCTCACAGTGCTGATGTTAATTTTACCATAGATGATTTTAATGAACTATCCTCAAAAACACCACTATTAGCTGATCTTAAACCTAGTGGAAAATTTTTAATGGAAGACTTACACAACTCAGGTGGTATTCCAGCTGTTTTAAAGTATATGCTGGATAATAATTTATTACATGGTGATTGTTTGACTGTTTCGGGTAAAACCTTAGAGCAAAATTTAAAAAACGTGACCCCCCTGAAAAAAAATCAAGAAGTTATAAAAGATATAAATAGTCCAATCAAAACTACAGGACACATAAGAATAATGTATGGAAACTTGGCACTTGAGGGTAGTGTTGCCAAAATCACTGGAAAAGAAGGTTTAAAATTCACAGGTTTGGCTAAAGTTTTTGATGGTGAATTTAATGCCAATTCTGCAATCAAAAATGGTTTTGTTAAAAAAGGGGATGTCGTTGTAATTAGATATGAAGGACCCAAAGGTGGTCCAGGAATGCCAGAAATGTTAAAACCAACTGCAGCAATAATGGGAGCAGGCCTAGGTAAAGATGTTGCTTTAATTACTGATGGCCGTTTTTCAGGAGGAACTCACGGATTTGTAGTTGGACATATATGTCCAGAGGCTCAAGTGGGAGGTAATATTGCATTTATTGAAAATGGAGATAAGATTGTTATTGATGCTGAAAAAAACACATTATCTTTAATTATTAGTAACGAAGAATTAGAATTAAGAAAGAAAAATTGGAAAAAACCAGATTTGAAAGTAAATAATGGAACTCTTTATAAATATGCAAAAAATGTTTCAAATGCATCAAAAGGTTGTATAACTGATCAGATTTAAATGTCAAAACAAAAACAAATTAGTGGGGCTGAAGCTGTAATAAAATGTCTTCTTGAAGAGGGTGTAGATCTTATTTATGGATATCCTGGAGGAGCAATTATGCCCATTTACGATGAACTTTACAAATACCAGGATAAATTAAAACATATTTTAACAAGACATGAACAAGGCGCTACTCATGCTGCCCAAGGCTATGCCAGAGTTTCAGGTAAAATTGGAGTTGTAACAGCAACATCAGGTCCAGGAGCTACAAACTTAGTTACAGGAATTGCAGATGCTCAAATTGATTCAACCCCTATGGTATGTATTACTGGTCAAGTTGCATCCCATCTACTTGGTTCTGATGCTTTTCAAGAAACTGATATTATTGGAATTTCAACACCTGTTACAAAATGGAATTGTCAAATAACAAAAGCTAGTGAGATTCCATATGTTATATCAAAAGCATTTTTTATTGCGAAATCGGGAAGACCTGGTCCAGTTCTAATTGACATAACTAAAGATGCACAATTTGAATTGATGGATTTTAACTATAAGAAATGTACCAATGTTCGAAGTTACAAACCAGTTCCTTCATCAGACTTAAATAATATTAATAAGGCAGCAGATCTTATCAATAATTCAAAAAAACCAATGATTGTTTGGGGACAGGGGGTTATTTTAGCTAACGCTGAAGAGGAATTTAAAACTTTCGTTGAAAAAACTGGAATACCAGCAGCCTGGACTATTTTGGGTGTTTCAGCTCTCCCAACTTCTCATTCGTTAAATGTTGGTATGGTTGGTATGCATGGAAATTACGGACCAAATGTTTTAACCAATGAATGTGACTTATTAATTGCCATGGGTATGCGCTTTGATGATAGAGTTACTGGAAATTTAGATCACTATGCTAAACAAGCAAAAATTCTCCACTTTGAAATTGACCCTGCTGAAGTCAATAAAAATGTTGAAGTTGATCTTGCTGTCTTGGGTAATATTAAGGAAACCTTACCAGAATTAATAAAAATAGTTAAAAACAAATCTCACAATAAATGGGTAAATAAATTCAAATCCTTTTATGATATTGAATTTAATAAAGTAATTAACAATGATTTATTCCCAACGAAAGATGGTCTTACAATGGGTGAGGTTATAAAAGAAATAAATAATTCAACCAAAGGAGATGCTGTAATTGTAACTGATGTTGGACAACATCAAATGGTAGCATGTAGATACGCCAAATTTAATCACTCAAAATCAAACATAACTTCTGGTGGCTTGGGAACAATGGGTTTTGCTCTTCCAGCTGCAATTGGTGCAAAGATGGGAGCACCTGAAAGAGAGGTTGTTGCTGTGATTGGGGATGGAGGATATCAAATGACTATTCAAGAATTGGGTACAATTTTTCAAACAGGATGTGCTGTAAAAATAGTTGTTCTGAATAATGATTATTTAGGTATGGTCAGACAATGGCAACAACTTTTTTTTGATAAAAGGTATGCCTCGACTGAAATGGTAAATCCAAATTTTATTAAAATTGCTGAAGGTTACTCTATAGAGGCATTGAAAGTAACAAAGAGAAAAAATTTAAAAGACGCTGTCAGTACTATGATTGAATCAACCAAGCCATTCTTTTTAGAGGTTTGTGTTGAAAAAGAAGCTAATGTTTTTCCAATGATTCCGACAGGAGCTTCCGTTTCAGATGTCAGATTAGAATAAGTATGAAAAATAATAAATTAATTAAATATACCGTTTCAATTTATACTGAAAATAATATTGGATTATTAAACAGAATTTCAGCTATATTTTTAAAAAGACATGTCAATATTGAAAGTATAACTAGTTCTCAATCTGAAATTGAGAATATTTACAGATTTGTAGTTGTTGTGAAGGTTTCAAAAATAAAAATTGAAAATATTATTAAACAAATTGAAAAACAGGTAGAAGTTATTGCTGCATTCTTTCATACAGACAAAGAGATTGTATATTTAGAAACTGCATTATATAAGGTAAAATCAAGTTCACTATTTGATGAAAAACACATTCAAAAAATTATAAAAAATAGTAATGCAAATATAGTAACTGTTTCTCCAAATTATTTTGTTATTGAAAAAACCGGATGGAGAAATGAAACAGAAGATTTGTATAAATCTTTAGAACCATATGGTCTACTTCAATTTGTCAGGTCAGGGAGGATTTCTGTTTCAAAAGAACCCATGAACATTACCAATATTCTAAATAGAAACAATAATCAATCAAATGAGTAATTACTTCAATAAATTATCGGATCAAGAAAAAAGTAAACAATTATCAATGTGCAGATTTATGCACTTATCTGAGTTTTCCAAGGGTATAGAAATTTTAAAAAACAAAAAAATAGCAATTATTGGTTGTGGATCGCAGGGTTTAAATCAGGGTTTAAATATGAGAGATTCTGATTTGAATATATCTTATGCTTTGAGAGAAGAATCAATCATTGGTAAAAGAGAATCATTTTGGAATGCAAAAAATAACAATTTTAAATTTGGATCTATTGATGAAATTATTCCTTCGTCTGATCTAGTTTTAAACTTGACCCCTGATAAAAATCATACTTCTGTAATTAATAAAATCATGCCGTTGATGAAAAAAGGATCTACTTTGTCTTATTCTCATGGTTTTAATATAGTTGAAGAAGGTATGAAAATAAGAGCAGATATCACTGTAATTATGGTTGCTCCAAAATGTCCAGGTACTGAAGTAAGAGAGGAATATTTAAGAGGTTTTGGTGTTCCTACATTGATTGCTGTACATTCTGACAATGATCCAAATGCGTTAGGACTTGAAATTGCTAAAGCATATGCGTTTGCTACTGGTGGACATAAGGCAGGAGTATTAGAATCTTCTTTTGTCGCTGAGGTTAAATCAGATCTTATGGGCGAGCAAACAATTTTATGTGGGATTTTACAAACCGGTTCGATATTATGTTTTGATAAAATGCTTGAACTTGGATATGATCGCGGTTTTTCATCAAAATTTATTCAACATGGTTGGGAATCAATAACTGAGGAGCTAAAACATAATGGAATAACTGGAATGATTAATAAACTTGATGACTTTTCAAGACTAAAAGTTCATTTATTATCTAATGAATTAAAAAAAATAATGACTCCTCTTTTCAATAAACACATGAGTGATATATTAGATGGAAGTTTTTCTCAAGGAATGATGCAAGATTGGAATAATGAGGACAGTAATTTATTAAAGTGGAGACAAGAGTCAGGAAATAGTAATTTTGAAAAAACCCAAGCAGCTAACATTAATATTGAATATGATGACTATTTTCGTAGAGGAATTTTAATGATTGCTTTTATAAAATCTGGAGTAGAGTTAGCATTTGAAACAATGGTAGATAATGGAATAATTGATGAATCTGCTTATTATGAATCACTCCACGAATTACCATTAATAGCAAACTTAGTAGCTAGAAAAAAGCTTTTTGAAATGAACAGAATAATTTCTGATACTGCTGAATATGGATGTTATTTATTTAACCAGTCTTGCTTACCACTTTTGAAAAATTTTATGAAAAATATTGACAAATCTGATCTTGGTGAAATAAATATTGGAACAGAAATTGATAAAGTTTTATTAAATAAATTTGATACTAATTCAATGAACCATCCAATTGAAAAAATTGGAAAAGTTTTGAGGAGTAATATGAGTAATATGAAAAAACTAAATTAAATAATATGAACAATTTAATACCTGATAATTACAACATTAAAACACCAATTAATCACGATACATTTCTTATCAATGGTAAAATTGGACATTGGAAAGGTGAAAGTACTAATGTTATATCAACTCTTCTTAGTAAAAATGAAAATGATGATCACTTAATCATTGGTACAACACCTAAAATGGATGAAAAACATGCATTAGAAGCCTTGGAAGCTGCACATAATGCATTTTCTAACGGAACAGGAACCTGGCCAACTATGAAGGTGTATGAAAGAATTAACTGCATGAAAAATTTTGTTAATAAAATGATATTTAAGAGAGATGAAGTTGTAAAGCTTTTGATGTGGGAAATTGGTAAAAATTTAAAGGATTCTGAAAAAGAGTTTGATAGAACAGTAGACTACATAAGAGATACAATTGATGAATACAAAAAAATAGATAGAAAAGGAGCTGATTTCCAAAACAATGGTGGTGTTAGAGCTATTATAAGACGTGGTCCTCTGGGTGTTGTTCTATGTCTTGGTCCATATAATTATCCATTAAATGAAACATTTGCATTGTTAATTCCTGCAATTATTATGGGTAATACTGCAATTTTCAAACCTGCAAAACACGGTGTTCTATTAATAGCCCCTCTGTTAGAAGCATTCGAAAAATCATTCCCACCAGGTGTTGTTAATATTGTATTTGGTAGGGGAAGAGAAATTGCAACTCCAATTATGAAAACTGGAAAAATCAATGTTTTAGCTCTAATTGGTCATAGTTCCTCAGCAATTTCTTTACAAGATTTACATCCACAAAAAAATAGATTACGACTAGTTTTGGGACTTGAAGCTAAAAATCCAGCTATTATTTTGAAAGATGCTGACATTGATTTAACAGTCAACGAATGTATTTCAGGTACTTTGTCTTATAATGGTCAAAGATGTACTGCTTTAAAAATCCTATATGTTCACGAGGATATAAAAGATGAATTTTTGAATAAATTTTCAAAAAAAGTTGATGAATTAGAACTAGGACTACCTTGGGAAAATACTCTGTTGACTCCACTTCCTGAGCCAGCTAAGCCGGAATACATTTCTGGTCTAATAAATGACGCTACAAAATTAGGTGCTAAAATCATAAATAAAAGAGGAGGTCAAAAACAAAAGAATTATGTTTTTCCTGCAATTTTGTATCCAGTAAACGATAAAATGAAAGTTTATCAAGAAGAACAGTTTGGTCCTGTAATTCCTGTTATTTCATTCAATGATATTTCAAAACCCATAGAATTTATGGCAGCTTCTAATTATGGCCAACAAGTTAGTATTTTTGGTAAGGATGTTAATAAATTAGGTCCTATAATTGATTCTTTAGTTAATCTGGTTTGTAGGGTTAATTTAAATAGCTCATGTCAAAGAGGCCCAGATATTTATCCATTTACTGGAAGAAAAGATTCTGCTGTTTCAACATTAAGTGTCCACGATGCTCTTCGTTCATTTTCTATTAGAACATTTGTTGCTTCAAAGGATAATGATTTGAACAAAGGTATTCTTAGAGAGATGATAGATTCTAAAAAATCTAGTTTTGTACGAACAGATTATTATCTTTAGTTATTTAGCATAACTGGCATAACCAACATTGTGATTTCCTCTTCATCGGATTTAGAATTTGTTGGTGTTAAAATACCTGCTCTGTTGGGAAGAGATAATTCCAATTGTATTTCATTTGAGGATAAATTAGAAAGCATTTCTGTAAGGAATCTAGAATTAAACCCAATTTCTATATCATCTCCATTATAATTACATTCTAATCTTTCCTCAGCTTTATTACTATAATCTAAATCTTCAGCTGAAATGATTAATTCATTTCCTTTAATTTTAAGTCTTATTTGATGTGTCGTTTTATTGGAAAAAATACTAACTCTTTTTGTTGAATTTAAAAAAAGTGATCTGTCAATTGTTAAAACGTTGGGATTTTCTTTAGGTATTACGGCTTCATAGTTTGGATATTTACCATCAATTAATCTACATGTAAGAGATAAATTAGTAAAAGTAAATTTTGCATTACTCTCATTAAACTCAATTTTAACATCAAATTTAGTGTTATCTAAAATTCCACGAAGTATATTTAGTGGTTTTTTAGGCATAATGAATTCAACAAGTTTGTCAGATTTAAAATCATTTCTAACATATCTTACTAATTTATGAGCATCTGTAGCAACAAAAGTTGAGTTTTGCTCAGAAAATTGAAAAAAAACACCACTCATAACAGGTCTTAAGTCGTCATTTCCTGATGCAAAAATTGTAGTATTAATTGCTTCATATAAGACATTAGATGAAATATTTGAAGAAGATGGGTCAGAAATTTCAATGGTTTTTGGAAACTCATCACCGTTAGCATAAGCTAATGCAAATTTTCCATGATTTGAACTTATTTCAATTATATTATTTTCCAAAATATTGAAAGTCAGTGGTTGTTCTGGAAATGTTTTAAGAGTGTCTAATAACAGTTTAGCAGGAACTGCAATTGTCTTAGTCTCAGTTGATTCGATTTCGATATTTGCCGAAAGTGTAGTTTCCAAGTCTGATGCGGTGATATTTAGTGAGTTATTAAAAATTTCAAACAGAAAAAAATCTAGAATAGGAAGAGTGTTGTTTGTATTCAGAATTCCACCTAATATTTGAATGTTTTTTAAAAGATTAGAGCTTGAAACTATAAATTTCATTACAATTATTTTGTTACATAAATATATACGAATATAAGTTTATAATAAAACTATTTTATTAACACATTATACAGTTTTTAATTAAATTTAATAGTAACTATATCTCTGTAGCTAAGCCCAAACAAACTACTTGCTCCTCCAGTTGTGTATGGATTGCTTTTATATATAGCTAATTCAAGATAATTTGCTTTATTAAATAATGCTATTTTTTTTCCATCTTCCTTTCTTAATTTTTTTTCAACACCGAACTTTATTTCTTCACTATACGAATTTACAATTGAATTAAATTGAAAATTTCTTGCATTAATTATAAATGATCGGGATTTGCCAAACTCTTCAAACATTGATTTTGTGATATTCACAACAACATTTTCATAATTATCTATATAAATAACATGTCCAGAAATTTCATTATTTTTTTCATTGATTATTGGATTTATATTTGAAAGTTCTTTAATTATATTTAGTTGCTTTCCAACTAAATCAATACTCCCTCCTCTAAATATATGAGCGGCAACTTTAATAAAAACATCCAAGACTGAAAAGCTTGAACTATCCTTATTATTTAAATTTATTTCAACTATTTTCTTGGGTTTTATTTTCTTTAATAAAAGAGACATAATTCCATTATCAGCACAAACAAAGAAATGATCATCTAAATTTATCACAAGATGTTTTTTTTCGGGTGTTTTTTCAGAGTCAACTCCGATAATATGTATAGAACCATTTGGAAAATTTTTATACGCATTTTCAATAATGTATGCAGCCTCAATTATATTAAATGGCGATATTAGATTGCTAATTTCAACAATTTTAACATTAGGTATTTCAGAATGAAGAGCACCCTTAACAGATCCAATAAAGTGATCTTTGTATCCAAAATCTGTTGTTAATGTTATTATTGACATTTATTAAAAAGAAATTATAATTGAGATCAAAATTTATATAAATTTACAATATGCAGTTTAATATTAAACATGGTGAGTGAAAAAGCTTGAATATTTTATCAAAGAAATTCATCCTATTGATTTTTTTGAAAATAAAGATTTTGATATTACCAAAATTATAAAAGATAATTTTCCTAAATTAAAATTAATTTTTAAAGGTGACAGAATTATAGCCTCCGGAGAAGACTCATTGATAATTCAACTTAGAATCAGACTTGACTCTTTGATAATGCTAATGAAAGAGGATCAAAATTTGAACGTAAAGACAACAAATACAATACTGTCTGGTGATGGTAATAAATTAATCAAATCCTTACAAGGAAAAGTTATTTTATATGGTGTGGGAAAAAAGAAGATTAAGGCTCATACACTAAATCAAATAAAAATAGTTGATGCATTTGAAACAAATGATATGGTTTTTGCAATTGGTCCAGCTGGAACAGGAAAAACCTATACTGGGATAGCACTCGCTGTAAAAGCCTTAAAAGACAAAAGAGTAAAAAAAATAATTTTAACTAGACCTGCAGTTGAAGCAGGGGAGAGTTTAGGATTTTTGCCAGGCGACATGAAGGAGAAATTAGATCCTTACATGCAACCACTTTATGATGCACTTAAAGAAATGATAGCCATTCAGAAATTAGATGATTACTTAAAAAGAGGAATTATTGAAATAGCACCATTAGCATATATGAGAGGCAGAACACTAGATAATGCATTTGTAATTTTAGATGAAGGTCAAAATACAACATATAATCAAATGAAAATGTTTTTAACAAGAATGGGTAATAATGCTAAATTTATGATTAATGGTGATCCCGGTCAAGTTGATTTACCAAAGAAAGTATCATCTGGGTTATCTGAGGCTAATAAAATATTAAAAAATATTGATGGAATTCAAATGATTTATTTGGATGATTCAGATGTAATTCGCCATCAAATAGTCAGACGAATAATTGATGCTTACAATAAAATAGAAGACAGATCCAAATAAATGAATACAATAATCACTACAAATTTTAATTTTCAAAATCAATTTTCAAAATATAAAGGTAAAGTCCGTGATGTTTATAATATAAACAATACACATCTTGTGATGGTTGCAACGGACAGATTATCTGCTTTTGATGTTGTTATGCCTAGAGGAATTCCATATAAAGGACAAATTTTAAATCAAATTGCATCTAAAATGTTAAATGAAACATCTCATATTGTTCCAAATTGGCTTGAGGCAACACCTGATCCAAATGTTTCAATTGGAACTCTTTGTAAACCATTCAAAATAGAGATGGTAATACGTGCATATTTATCTGGTCATGCTGCAAGATTATACAGATCTGGTGAAAGATCCATATGTGGTGTTAACATGCCTAACGGGATGATTGAAAATGATAAATTTACTGACCCCATAATAACCCCAACAACCAAAGCTGCAGATGGAAATCATGATCAAGACATATCCAGAGATGAAATTATTGAAAATAAATTAGTTTCAGAGGAAGATTATATAAAATTAGAAAATTATACTTTAAATCTTTTTAAAGAGGGCACAAAAATAGCTTCTGAGAGAGGGTTAATTTTGGTAGATACTAAATATGAATTTGGAAAAAATAATAATGGTGATATTTTACTAATTGATGAAATACATACACCCGATTCGTCAAGATTTTTTTATAAAGATTCTTATGATGAACTTCAATTAACTGGATCTCCTCAAAAACAGTTGTCTAAAGAATTTGTAAGACAATGGTTAATTAAAAATAATTTTCAAGGTAAACAAGGCGAAATTGTACCTAAAATGTCGGATAAATACATAAAAAGTGTTTCTGAAAGATATATGGAGCTTTATGAAAAAATTACCGGTTTAAAGTTTATTAAAAGTGATATATCTGATGTAAATGAAAGAATATTAAATAATGTTGAACATTATTTTAACTCTATTTGATCAATAACATCATCAACTTTTGAGTTCTGTTTTACCCAAATTAAATTTTCTTTTGAGTTTAGCCATGTTATTTGACGTTTGGCATATCGCCTAGTATTTTTTTTTATTTCTTCTACACAATCATCAAAGGATTTTTTGCCCTCATAAAAATGAAATAACTCTTTGTAACCAATTGTATTTAGTGGATTTAGTTCCTTAAATTTTAATAAATTCTTCACCTCCTCGGCGAGACCACTATTTATCATTTGGTTGACTCGATTGTCAATCCTTTCGTATAAACAATTTCGATTCACATCAATTCTTAGATTTATTATGTCAAACGGATGTTTTTTTTTATTCTTGCCAAGAAATGATGAATATGGTTTTCCACTACTTATTGAGACCTCAAGCGCTCTAATTAATCTTCTATGATTGTTTTTATCAACTTTCTCATAGTATGTTGGATCTAAAATTTTTAATTTATTTTTAAGAAAATCAATACCTTGTTTTTGAAATTCCATATTTAAATTTCCTCTAATATCAGTTTCTGTTTTTGGGATGAAATCCAACCCTTTGGTAATTGAATCTAAGTACAAAAATGATCCACCAACCAAAATTATATAATTTTTAATTTGAAATTGATTTTCAATAATTTTAGTTGCATCTAATTCAAAATCTTTAATTGTATAAGTTCTTTTTATCGAAATATGTTGAATTAAGTGGTGCTTTATGGCACTCAATTCTTTTTTTGAGGGGACAGCTGTTCCTATACTCATTTCCTTATAAAATTGTCTTGAGTCGAAGGAAATGATTTCACAATTCAATTTTTTTCCTAATTCAATACTAAATTTTGTTTTTCCAGACGCAGTAGGTCCCGAAATTGTTATTAAGGTTTTTTTCATTGTAAATATTCAATATTTACTATTTTTTCAACATTGTTTTTTTTTAGATAATTTATAATAATTCTGTTGTATATTTCTTTTGCCTTTACTGGCGTTATTAGTGATTCTAGTATTTCATAATTAGTTATTTGATAATTTAAATTAAAATAACCTAAACCGGCATAATTGGATTCCTTAATCAAAATAATGCTTTTTTCATCGATACTTCTTCCTTTATCTACTATTATCATGTTTTTAAAAGGAAATGAAATTTCTTTAATGAATAACTCAATTGCATTGTTATTTATTTTATTCCTTTTTTTACCATCAATACCATACTTTTCAAAAATAAATGATAGTCTTTTATTTGCATTTTTAAGAGAGCTATAGGTTTCTAAAAAATTTGCATCCTTTTCATAATGTGAGATTCTTAAAAATTTGTATTCTTTATTATCAACACATAATTCCAATCCAAATTTTAGGATCTCTTTTTTTAATAACTTATTGAATTTTGGTTTATGTTCGATAATTTCATCTGCTTCTTTCAAAATAGAAATTAATTCATAACCACATCTTTCAAAGGAGATGGAGTTAATTTCAAGTTGTATTTTTAAGGATTTATTGCTTTTTCCTGTTAAATGTTGATTTACTCTATTTTTAATATTTTTACTTTTTCCGATGTATATTATTTTCCCTTCTTCATCATGTAGATAATAAATACCATTAATATTTTCTATATTTTCTAACATTGAAGAAAATTTATTTTTTTTCAAATTCGTTTCTTTATTTAATGATAAATTGATAATTGTTTTGTCTTTATCTTTCGACAATAATAATTTAAATAGTTCAACAGTTGCCCTTGCGTCACCAGCTGCTCTATGTCTATTTGAAATAGGAATCCCCAATGACTTTACTAAATTCCCAAGTTTATACGATTTTTTATTTAGAATTAATTTTTTTGATAATTTCACTGTACAGAGTGTAGGAAGTGAAAATTTAAATCCAAGCCTACTAAATTCAATCTTTAACATTCTGAAATCAAACGAAGAGTTGTGTGCTACTAAAATTGTATTTTCCGTAATTTCTAAGATTCTTTTTGCAATTTCAAAAAACTTTGGTGCATTTATTAGCATTTTATTGTTAATTCCTGTTAATTCTTGAACGTATGGTTGTATTGGAATTTCAGGGTTGACAAGTGTTATAAACTGATCAGTAATTTCTAATCCATCAAATTTATAAATTGCAATTTCTGTAATTCCCTCTTCATTATACCTACCACCCGTTGTTTCAACATCTATAATCGAATACAATTTTTTTAATTTAATTTCTTGAACCAAAAATATTACTACCTAATCTAACCATATTACTATTACATTCCATAGCAATTTTATAATCCCCACTCATACCCATTGAAAGATATTTTAAGAAATACTTTTTCTTGAATTTATCAAATAAAGAGCTTAGTTTTTTAAATTCTGCTTTGATAATCTCACTATTTTCTGTAAAACTTGCCATACCCATCAAGCCATCAATTGAAATATTTTTAAAATTATCTAACTCGTTTGATTTTAAAATAGATTCCAGGTCTTTAAATGAGAATCCATATTTTGTTTCATCTTGTGAAATATCAACTTGCAATAATAAGCTTATTTTTCTTTCAATTTTTCCCGCTTGTTTATCAATTTCTTTAATTAATCTCAAACTATCAACACTGTGAATCATATGTATAATGGGCAATATATCTTTTACTTTATTTCTTTGAAGGTGACCAATCATATGCCACTTAATGTCAGAGGGTAAAATTTTTACTTTTTTCATTAATTCTTGTACTTTGTTTTCACCAAAATCTAATTGACCTGATTTATAAGCTTTTTCAATATCTGTAGCTGGTTTAGTCTTTGAAACAGCAATCAATGTGACATATCCAGGTATTTCTTTCTTGATTTTCTTTAGATTTTTTTCAATACTCATCTATAATTCATTTAATATTGATTGAGCTAGTTTTAAGGCATTTAATCCATCTTTAAGTGTAACTATTGGTTTTTTATTTTCTAAAATTGAGTTAGCAAAATTTTTATGTTCCTCTAAAATCGCATTATTTTCTTTTATATCAGGGTTATTGTAAAAAATTTCTTTTTTTACTCCATCAGCATTTTCAATTATCATTGCATATTTATCATGATTTTCATTTGCATCTTTAATTTTTACGACCTCAGTTTTTCTTTTATGAAAATCGACTGATATGTAGGCATCTTTTTGAAAAAAACGACTTTTTCGCATATTTTTTAATGAAATTCTACTTGCTGTAAAATTCACTATGCATCCATTTTCAAACTCAACCCTGGCATTACAAATATCAGGAGTGTTGTTTATAACACAAACTCCGTTGGCTTTGATGTCCTTTACATTAGAATTAACAATACTTAATACAATATCAATATCATGAATCATAAGGTCAAGAATAACAGAGACGTCATTTCCTCTTGGATTGAATTCAGCCAATCTATGGCATTCAATAAATTTTGGATCTTTAATTACATTAGTTAGTGAGGAAAAAGCAGGATTGAATCTTTCAACGTGACCAACTTGTCCAATAACATTATAACTCTTAGAAAGTTTCAATAACTCCTCAGCTTGTTTTACTGTCGTTGTCACTGGTTTTTCAATGAAAACATGTTTGTTTCTTTTTATGCATTTTTTTGCAATGCTAAAATGATTGGGAGTGTTTGTGCAAATAAATAGTGCTTCTGAAGCTGAAATAATTCTATCAATTTCATCATAATATTCTATGTCGAAATTTTTTTTATTCTTCACTAAATCATTGTAACCTATAAGGTCAAATTTACTTGAACTTTTAAGTAAATTTAGGTGGATATTCCCTAGATGACCAACCCCTATTACGCCTGCTTTAATCATTTTTTAAAACAAAAATTTTATTTATTAGACTTTATTTTTTTTATTCTATCTAATTGAATTTTATTCTCTCTTTTTTTTATTGTTTGTCTTTTGTCGTACAATTTTTTTCCTTTTGCAAGTGAAATTATAATTTTAGCATACCCTTTTTCATTGATAAATAATTTCAATGGAATAATCGTTAATCCCTTAATTTTTATTTCTTTTTGTAGTTTTCTTAATTCTTTTTTATTTAATAAAAGTTTTCTTGAACCTTTAGGTTTATGATTATAATGATTTCCATGAGAATATTCCTCAACATACATATTTACAATAAATAACTCTCCTGAATCATTAAATTCACAAAAACTTTCAGAAATTGATGCTTTACTTTCTCTAATGGACTTAATTTCTGTTCCACTGAGTACTAAGCCAGCTATGAATTTATCTAAAATGATATATTCAAACTTTGCTTTTTTATTTATTATGTTTATTTTTTTATCCACTTAAAATATAATTTTGTAAAATTAATGAATAAAATAAACTGGGTTAAATTAAATGATACAGAAATATTAATTGATAACACGAATTATGTTGTTATCTTTAAACATTCTCCCAGATGTATTATAAGCAGAATTGTTTTTGATAAATTTGAAAAAGACTATGAAAAAACAGTTGAGAATCTAGAATTTGCTATTGTTGATGTGATTTCTCAAAAGAAAATATCTGATCATATCTCTGAAATATTTAAAATAAGACATGAATCTCCACAATTAATTTTAATAAAAAATAATAATCTTTTATTAAGCCTATCACATGAAAATATTTTATTTAGTTCATTTCAAAAAATGCTTACATAATATTGTTAATTAATTATTAATAATTAATTGCAACAATCCCTTAAATCAATTGCTGAGGATTTCTCGTATCATTAAATTTGTATATTAAATAAAAAATATGCAAAAAGACAATATCATTTTCGATTTAATTAAGAAAGAGGAAAATAGACAGCTCAATGGAATAGAGTTAATTGCTTCTGAAAATTTTACCAGTCCATCAGTCATGGAAGCAACTGGCTCTGTTTTAACAAACAAGTATGCAGAAGGTTATCCTGGTAAAAGGTATTATGGTGGTTGTGAAGTTGTTGATGAGATTGAAACTATTGCAATTGACAGAGCTAAGGAGTTGTTCGGGGCAACTTATGCAAATGTACAACCACATTCAGGTTCACAAGCTAATACAGCCGTCTATCATGCTTTTTTAAGTCCTGGAGATAAAATTCTGGGTTTTGATTTGTCTCATGGTGGACATTTGACCCATGGTTCCCCAGTTAATTTTAGTGGTAGATTATATGATCCAGTGTTTTATGGTGTTGAAAAAGATACAGGTTTATTGAATTATGATAATATAATGAAGATAGCTCAGAAAGAAAAGCCTAAGCTAATTATTGCTGGAGCATCCGCATACTCAAGGGATATGGATTTTAAAAAATTTAGAGAAATTGCTGATACTGTTGATGCCTTTTTAATGGCCGATATATCTCATCCTGCTGGGTTAATTGCAAAAGGAATTTTAAACGATCCAATCCCTTATTGTCATGTCGTAACTACAACTACACACAAGACCCTTAGAGGAGCTAGAGGAGGTATGATACTCATGGGTGAGGATTTTGACAATCCATTTGGTTTGAAATTAAAAAATGGTTCATTAAAAAGCATGTCCTCGTTACTTAACTTAGCTGTATTTCCAGGAAATCAAGGTGGACCACTTGAAAATGTTATTGGAGGTAAAGCGATCGCATTTGGTGAAGCTTTGACGGACAACTTTATGAATTATATGTTACGAGTAAGACAAAATTCTAAATCAATGGCAAAAGAGTTTGCTAATAGAAATTATAATATAATCTCAGGTGGCACAGATAATCATATGATTCTAATTGATCTTAGGAATAAAGATATCTCTGGAAAAGATGCTGAATTAGCTTTAGTTAAAGCTGATATAACTGCCAATAAAAATATGGTTCCATTTGATGACAAATCTCCATTTGTAACGTCCGGAATAAGATTTGGAACACCTGCTATAACTACTAGAGGATTAAACTCTCTAGAAATGAAAACTATAGTAGAACTAATTGATCATGTAATTTTGAATAGTAATAATGAAAATGAAATTTTAGCGGTTAAGAAAAAAGTCAATCAATTAATGAACGGTCGACCACTTTTTAGCTATTGATCTTCAAATATTTTTATTTCGAATAATTTGTCCCAGTACTTTCCTGTAACAAAAAATGTTTGCCTTTTTTTGTTATACGCAATTCCGTTTTGAACATCCAGTTTGTCGTGTTGTTTTACTTTATCTTTTAAACCTGAAAAATCAATTACACCCTCAACGCTTCCTGTATTGGGGTTAATTATCAAACCCACTTCCTTACTAAATTGATAGGTGTTAGCATAAATTTTATTATCAAACCACTCTAATTCATTGATTTTATTAATAATTTTATTATTAGTTACTACGTTAATATTAGAAATTTCTTTCATGGTATCAGGATCTAATTTCCAAATTTTTTCACTACCATCAGATTTATAAATAAATTCACCATCATTGCAAAGTCCCCATCCTTCAACACTTTTATCATAATTGAAAGATTTTATTAATTCAAAACTGTTTTTATCATAAATAAAACCGATCTTCTTTTTCCAAGTAAGTTGAAAGATGCGATCTTTCATAATAGTCAATCCCTCTCCAAAATATGTTTTATCTAAGAATAGATTATTTAATGTCTTTCCTGAAACAAAATCAGTTTTTTTAAGCTTCGAATATCCATATTGACCAGTGCTTTCGTACAGAAAATCATTGTCAAACTCTAGACCTTGAGTATAAGATGAGATATCGTGATCAAATTCACCAATAATTTTGTAAGTAAAAAGTTTAGGAGGTTTTTTGGAAAATATAATTATTTTTTTCTTCAATAAGTAACTTTTGTCATCAATTTTAAAGGATGCTTTAATTTCATTCTCACCTAGTTTTGTCTTTATTGTGTAATCACTATCTACTTCAACATCGTTAATTTTAAATACTATATTTTCTACATTTTTTTTATTAGAGTTAATACTAAGGGTTATTTTATCACCATTTTTTAAAAAATCTGAGCTTTTATCAATATTAATAGTGTAGGGGGAAGGGGATTCAGATCCACATGAAAGAACAAAAAAGTATAACAATAATATTAAAAATTTTGTTTTCATATACACACCAAAAATATGAAATATACAAAAGATCTAAATTAAAAAACATATATATTTGTTAAGGGCAAGTCTTATACAACCAGCTCCTATCTAATCCCCCAGGGTGGGAACGCAGCAAGGGTCGATGGTCGTAGCGGTGTGATATAAATAGCTTGCCCTTTTTACAATGTCAAAGGTCGTTTTAATTACCGGTGCATCCTCTGGAATTGGAAAATCAATTTCTTTATACTTAAACAATAGAGGTTTTAAGGTCTATGGTACCTGTAGGGATCCAAAAAAATATTCTATAACTGAATATAAACTACTAAAATGTGACATCAGTTCTGTAAATGAAATTGAAGAAACTGTTAATTATGTTTTAAAAAAAGAAAATAAAATTGACGTTTTAATTAATAATGCTGGAGTTGGAGTAACAGGTCCCTTGGAAGAAACATCTAGTGATGATATTAAAAAAGCATTTAAAACTAATTTATTCGGTCCAATTGAAATTATAAAAAAATGTGTTCCCTCTATGAGAAATGAAAAAAAGGGTTTAATAATTAATATTACTTCTATTTTAGCATATTTTGGGACACCCTACAGAGGAGTTTATTCAGCGACTAAGAGTTCATTGGAGATAATTGGTGAAGTTTTTAATATGGAGTTAAATAAATTTAATATTAATGTTGTAAATATCGCCCCAGGTGATTTTAAAACTGATATTGCTTCAAGAAGAATTGTTACAAAACTGGACCAATCATCTTTTTATTTTAATGATTATAGTAATTCATTGAAATCTGTTAATACACATGTAAATAAGGCAAAATCTCCTATTGAAATAGCACATTTGGTTTTTAAAATTATTCAATCTAATAATCCAAAAATTCATTACAAAGCTGGTAGTTTTATTCAGAAATTTTCGATAATTTTAAAAAGAATTATGCCAGATAGGTTGTTTCAAAAATTACTTTTACATTATAGCAAAAACTAAATATTATGAAATTTTTTATTGATACTGCCAATCTCAATCAAATTAAAGAAGCTCAAGAATTGGGAGTGCTTGACGGAGTAACCACCAATCCTTCTTTAATGGCTAAAGAGGGTATTACTGGAAAAAAAAATATTTTAGATCATTATGTCAAAATATGTGATATTGTTGACGGTGATGTTTCTGCTGAAGTAATTTCAACAGATTATAACGGCATAGTCAAAGAGGGTGAAGCTTTATCAGAATTACATAAACAAATTGTAGTTAAAGTTCCTATGATTATAGACGGTGTCAAAGCTATTAGGTATTTTTCTGATAAATCCATTAAAACTAATTGTACACTTATATTTTCTGTTGGTCAAGCATTAATTGCAGCAAAAGCTGGAGCAACATACGTATCTCCTTTCATTGGCAGATTAGATGATGTTTCTACAGATGGTTTGAATTTGATTTCTGAAATTGTAACTGTTTATGATAATTATGGATTTGACACACAGATATTAGCTGCATCTGTTAGACATACTATGCATATAATTGATTGTGCTAAAATTGGAGCTGATGTTATGACAGGACCTTTGTCATCAATTAAAAGCTTAGTTAATCATCCTTTAACAGATATTGGTTTAAAAAAGTTTTTGGATGATTACAAAAAAGGAAACTAAAATTTTTCTATAAAGTTTAAAATTGAGGTAATATCTGAAACCTGGATTATTTTTAGATTTTTATCAGTAACAATTACTTTATTCAAATTATTTAAAACCATCCTTTTGCTCATACTTTCAAAATCAATTGTTCTATAATGTTTGATTCCTTCAATTTGTTTTAAGTTTAAAACATATTCTCTCCATTTTTGATGATCTCTATTTATATTAACAGAGTAAAAAATAAAATTTTTATTCTCATCAAGAATTTTATTAACTCGATCAAAGATTCCAGCTTGATGAGAACTTTGATCATAGGACCAGAAAAAAAATACAATTGGTTTTTTGTTTTGTAATGTTACATCTCTATTATTTTTAAGGTCAATTAAATCAATTTTTGGTAATAATTTTCCGATTTGTAAAAAAGAAATATCATTATAAAGCTCTTCGATTTCTAAATTTATTAATTCATTCGGCGAAACATCATAAAATAAATTTAAAAAAGTATCGATATCTATTAATTTTTTTTCTTTAAGTAAGTATTCAAAGGCTATGTATCTCAATACTTTAGACTTTATTTGTTCATTTGATATATTTATATCTATGAATTTAATTCTCTCTAAATTAAATTGTAAATCATTATTTTCATATGTGTTATAACTCGCTACATTATGATTATTAGACCTTATAATTAAGTAATCTAAATAGGGCTTAAAGTGAACTAATTCCTCTAATTCAAAATCTACATCTTTTCGAAAATCAATAAAACTTTTTTCAATATTATATAAATTATTGTTTTTTATTTTCAACGAAATATATGTTTCCATTTTGGTATATAAGGGAAGTTTAATTGCATTTTCAATTATTAATTTTTCAATTGCAGTTAGCTTAGTAATTCTATTAAAGTTTTTATAGTTTCTATTTTTGATTGTTAACAGTGAGTCGATTAATTTTTTAAAAATCTTTGGTTTTAAACCAAGACTGGAGTTAATTATTTTTTCTTCTTTTTCATGCTCCAAAAAAACATCCATCAAAAAATTATTTTTTGAAGATCCTTTTCCAATAAAAACTAAAGATTCATCAAAATCCAAGGAATTAAGTCTCAGTGATAGACTATCTCCATGATTTAATAACAAGTATTGAAACTCTGGGGGGAGTTGAAAGTTATATAAACCGTTTTCAAGAGCGTCATTTACCATACTAAATGTTCCATCTTCAGTTATTTTTGATTTGTTTATTATATTCTCGTCCTTCAAAAGAGTAATTGTGTCACTAGTTTTTTTAATTATTTTTCCATTAAAAAAAGTTTCAGTATTTGATTTTAAATTACATGAGCTAATTATCAAAAACAAAAACAATATTTGTGATATATAATAATATTTTTTCATAAAACTTATGATTGATATTAAATTAGATATAAAATTGGAATAATACTATTATTGATTTTGTTAAATTTGCCTGCAAATTTAATTTGATATATGTTAAGTGTTTCTAATCTATCGGTACAATTTGGTAAAAGAGTTCTTTTCGATAATGTTAATATATCTTTTTCCAAAGGAAATTGCTATGGAATTATTGGTGCAAATGGAGCAGGAAAATCTACTTTCTTAAAAATTCTTTCTAAATCAATAGAACCAAATTCTGGTAATGTTAGTTTAGAAACAGGAAAAAGAATGTCAGTTCTTGAGCAAAATCATTTTGCCTTTGATGATAAACCAGTTTTAGAAACAGTTTTAAGAGGAAATAAAATATTATTTAAAATTAAGCAGGAGATGGATGCAATTTACTCAAAAGCTGACTTTTCTGACAAGGACAGTGATCGTGTTGGTGTCCTTCAGCTTAACTATGAGGAAATGGATGGATGGAACGCTGAGAGTGATGCTGCTGCATTATTATCAAATTTGGAAATAAGTGAAAATCTTCATTATAAAATGATGAATGAATTAGATGGTATTCAAAAAGTTAAAGTTTTACTTGCTCAAGCGCTCTTTGGAAATCCAGATGTTCTAATTATGGATGAGCCAACCAATGATCTTGATTTTGAAACTATCAAATGGTTAGAAAATTTTATTTCTAATTATGAAAACACCGTTATTGTAGTTTCACATGATCGGTTTTTTTTAGATTCTGTTTGTACACATATTTCAGATATAGACTTTGGGAAAATTAATCATTACTCTGGAAATTATTCCTTTTGGTATGAATCAAGTCAGTTAGCTCTACGACAAAAGACTCAGCAAAACAAAAAAGCCGAGGAAAAGAAAAAAGAATTAGAAGATTTCATTGCTAGATTCAGTGCAAATGCATCAAAATCAAAACAAGCTACATCAAGAAAAAAAATGTTAGATAATTTGAAAATTGAAGATATTAAACCATCTTCTAGACGTTATCCTGCAATTATATTTAAAGCTGAAAGAGAAGCTGGTGATCAAATTTTAAATGTTGAAAATTTATCTTTCTCCGACTCTAGTGAATTGCTTTTTGATAAAATTAATTTTAATTTAAATAAAGGTGAAAGAGTTATTTTATACTCAAAGAACCCCAAAGCTACTTCGGCATTTTTTCAAATTATAAATAATGAAACAAAACCATCATCTGGTAAGTTCCACTGGGGAGTTACTACATCACAGTCATACCTGCCACTAGATAATTCTAAATTTTTTGAAAATAAATTGTCTTTAATTGATTGGTTAAGGCAATGGGCTAAAAATGATGAAGAAAGAGAAGAGGTTTTTATAAGGGGTTTTTTGGGTAAAATGATCTTTAGTGGCGAAGAAGCCTTAAAAACTTGTGATGTGCTTTCTGGAGGTGAAAAAGTAAGATGTATGTTGTCAAGAATGATGATGTTAAAATCTAATGTTATAATGTTTGATGAACCCACAAGTCATCTGGACTTAGAATCAATAACAGCCCTAAATAACTCTATCAAAAACTTCAAAGGAACTGTCATGCTTTCAACACACGATTTTGAATTTGCAAAATCAGTTGGAAATAGGGTAATTGAATTAACTCCTAAAGGAATAATTGACCGTTTATCTAGTTTTGATGGTTATATTAATGACTTAAAAGTAAAGGAGCTTAGAGATAAGTTATATTCCTAATTTTTTTAGAATCTTATTAGAATTTTCTATTTGATCCTTGTGCACGTAAATATGGTGGTTGCTTCCATTGATAGCACCAAAACCAGCTAATCTTGCAGATTCAATTTCACTCTTAATTATGGGCGAGATACCAGAACTCAATAAGGAGAATTTTATTCGGTTAATATCAACAATTGAACCTGAATAAATAATTACAAAATCATCAGAGTGCATTAATTGAAATATTTTCTATTCCAAATGGCTGTATTAAAGTTTTTTCCTAGTGAAAACCCAAAAAATATAACTATTGCGATTACAGATTTTAATATAAACAAATAGGTTATGAAAAATTCTGAATTTGGTGAGCTGTCGTAAACAAATATCCCTTCAGGAACTAGCATTGTAATGAATATACTTATGATAGAGATAAATATTAAAATATTTGTAAGGGACTTGAAAGGCCACATTGAAATTTTTCTAAAAAAACTAAGATCATTTCCCCACTTATCAATCAAATAGAAATATTCATTTCCAAGGGAACAAAATAGTAAAGGATCATCTGCATTTTTTAATTTAAATAATTTTGAGGGTGCCATTATTTTCAAATCTAAACTGTTTTGTCTATGATGTTTTTTAAAATCATTTACTTTTATTTTTGTTTCATCGGGAATATCACCTTTAAAATATTTTAAATTCAGGAATCTTAGCCTGTAATCAATACAAGTTTTTTTAATATCATTGATGTGAAAAATATTACTCGAATCTAACTTATCATAATCATAGTCTGAAAATGAATCTAAATTAAGATCGTATAACAAAGAATTTTGGGAAGATTTATTTTTTATTTTAAATAATTCAACTTGTAGGTTAGTTGTATACATATTTATTTATCTCTAAGTGTTGCGTTAAACTGTGATTGGATTCTCTTTTGAATTTTGTCCATAGTGAAATTGATTTCCTTTTCAGTAAGAGTCTTTTCAGAATTTGAAACTGCAAAATTTATGCCATAAGACTTTTTATTAACAGGAATTTTATCACCTTCATATACATCAAATAATTCCATTCCTGATAAGTTTTTAATATTCAAACTTTCTATGGAATATTTAATTTCAGAATATGTTTGATTTTTGTCAAAAATAAATGAAAGATCTCTTTTTACAATTGGAAATTTAGAAATCGGATTGTATTTATTAAATGTTTTTTTAATTGACAATAGTAAGTAATTCATGTCAACTGATGCATAGTAGGTAGGGCTTTTTATTTCAAATTCGCCTAGAATTTTGTTATTTACTTTTCCAAGTAAAGCAATATTTTTTCCTTTATATATTAACTCTAATCTCTCATCAAAAATATCATCGTTATTAATTTTTTCCTCATGTAAAATATTGAACTTTAATAAAATATTTGTAATTATATTTTTAAAACTGTAAAAATCTATGTTTGTTTCTGTACTGTTCCAGGACTTAGAAATAATATTTCCTGAGCAAATGATACCTAATTTTTGTTTTTCAATTTTTGATTTATTTTTCATTTCATAAATTTTTCCAAACTCAAAAAATTTATTATCAAAATTTTTTCTATTGATGTTATATTTTAAAGTCCTTAATGATGACTCAATCAAAGTTGTCCTTAATTGTGAAATATCAGAGCTTATAGAATTAATTATTTTAATACTTTTTCGTCCAAAAAGATTTAAGTTATTGTTAGTTAATGAGTTATTCATTATTTCATTAAAACCTAATGAGGTTAAATAATCAGAAATTTTATTTTCAATAACAAAACTATTGCTATTTTCTTCTTCATTAATAGATATGGATAGTTTATTCGAAAGATTTATTTCATTGAAACCATATATTCGTAGAATTTCTTCAACAACATCACATTCTCTAGAAATATCATGACGATAGGTTGGTACTGTTATTCCAATACCTGTCTCTGTGATATTATTTATTTGAAAGTCTAATGATGTCAATATTGATTTAATTTGATCTGGCGGAATCTTTTGGCCAATTAAGTTATTGGTTTTTTCAAAATTTAATAAAATTGATTTTTTTTCTAACTTTTTTGGATACTCTTCGATTATTTCACTGCATATTGAACCTTCACATATTTCACAAATCATGATGGCCGCACGTTTTAATGCATAATCAACTAACTCAATGTCAACACCTCTCTCAAATCTAAAAGATGCATCACTGTTTATTGAGTGACTTTTTGAAGTTTTTCTTATAGATATTGGATTAAAAAAAGCACTTTCTAAAAAAATAGAATTAGTTTTTTCAGAGACTCCATGTGTATTACCACCATATACACCAGCGATACACATGGGAATATTAGAATCACAAACCATCAAATCGAAGTTGTTTAAAGATCGTTTGACTCCGTCAAGAGTTGTAAAAGACATTTTATTATTGAATGTTTTTATGTTTATATCATCTGAATTCATTTTGTCTAAATCGTAAGCGTGTAGGGGTTGCCCAATTTCATGTAAAACATAATTAGTGATATCCACAACATTATTTATGGGAGATAACCCTATCGATCTTAGTCTACTTTTTAACCACTCAGGAGAATCATCAATTTTTATATTATCGATACATATTCCAGAAAAGCGTGGACACAAATCGAAATTATCAATGTTTAGATTTAATTTTTTGGTTCTAGAATTTACATGAAATGATGATATAGATGGTGTTATAAGCTCTGTTTTTGTTCCTTTGTGCATAAGTGCTGCTCTTAAATCTCTCGCTACTCCAAAATGACTCATTGCATCAGATCTATTAGGAGTTAGACCTATTTCAAAAATAGTATCGCTGGTGGACTTATAAATTTTTGATAATTTTTTACCAGCTTTAATTTTTTTGTCAAGAACCATTATTCCATCATGAGAATTTCCTAAACCAATTTCAGCTTCAGAACATATCATTCCTTCACTCGACTCTCCTCTTATCTTAGCTCTTTTAATAATGAATTTTTCATCATTATTAAATAAAGTGGTTCCAACGGTAGCAACAACTACGGTTTGATCTTTTTCAATATTTGGTGCACCACAAATAATTTGTAACATGTTTTTTTCACCAACATCAACATGTGTTAACTTTAGTTTGTCTGCATTTGGATGTTTTATACATGACTTAACTTTTCCAACAACTAAACCTTTTAATCCACCTTTGTATTGTTCATATTCAGTTGTTCCTTCTACCTCTAAACCAATATCAGTGAGTATTTCTGCAATTTCAGTTGTATTAAGATCTATTTTAATAAAATATTTAAGCCAGTTAAGAGATATTTTCATTTACGTTTACTTGATTGTAAATATACAATTATGAGGAATTAATTTTTAATTATTATTGAAGAATCTATTAACTAATATATTTCCAAATATTTTCATTTTTACTAGCTTTTTTTAATTCCTTTTTTATTTCTTGGTTATTGAAATTAATTAAATTAGGATCAGTATCAATAATTTCTCTGGCATCTTCTCTTGCTTTTTCTAAAATTTCACTATCCGAAATGATATCAGCTATTTTAAAATTCAACAATCCACTTTGTTGAGTACCAAGAATGTTTCCTGGTCCTCTTAATTTCATGTCAACTTCAGCAATTTTAAATCCATTATTAGTTTCCGTCATTGTTTTAATTCTTGTATTGGCTTCATTGCTTATTTTATCTTTTGTCATTAATATGCAATAGCTCATTTCTGACCCACGACCAACTCTTCCTCTCAACTGATGTAACTGAGATAATCCAAATCTTTCAGCACTCTCAATAATCATAACTGATGCATTTGGAATGTTAACTCCAACTTCAATTACAGTAGTAGATATCATTATCTGAGTTTTACCATTTTTAAATCTTTCCATTTCGAAGTCTTTATCCCCAGGTTTCATCTTTCCATGAAGAATACTAATTTGATATATTTCAAGAGGAAATTCTCTAACAATACTTTCATATCCATCCATTAAAAATTTATAGTCCATTTTTTTGGACTCTTCTATTAAAGGGTAAACTATATAAATTTGACGACCAACTTTAATTTCATCTTTAATGAATCTAAAAACTTTTAATCTATTTTTATCAAATCTATGGACAGTTTTTACAGGTTTTCTTCCTGGAGGTAATTCATCAATTGTTGAAATATCTAAGTCTCCGTATACACTCATTGCAAGAGTTCTAGGAATTGGTGTCGCTGTCATAACAAGAACATGTGGAGGAGTAGTATTTTTTTTCCAAAGCTTTGATCTTTGAGCTACTCCAAATTTATGTTGTTCATCAATAATTGCTAATCCCAAGTTTTTGAATAAAACTTTCTCTTCAAAAACAGCATGGGTTCCAATTAAAATATGGGTAAGTCCTTCTTTTAAACTACCAAATATTCCTTTTCTATCATTTTTTTTTATTGAGCCTGTTAGTAAATTTACTTTGACACCAATATTTGAAAGCATATTATTTATGTTATTAAAATGCTGCTGAGCTAATATTTCAGTTGGAGCAACTATGCATGATTGATAGCCATTGTCAATTGCAATTAAAGAAGATAAAATAGCAACAATAGTTTTTCCAGAACCAACATCACCTTGTAATAACCTATTCATTTGATAGTTGCTTGCAAAGTCATTTCTGATTTCTTTAATAACTCTTTTTTGAGCATTGGTTAAATCAAATGTTAAATGGTTTTTGTAAAAGTCATTAAAAAAATTACCAATTTTTGAAAATTTAAATCCTTTAAATTTTCTTTTACTTTCTTTATTCTTGATTAAAAACTTTAGTTGTAGAAAAAAAAGCTCTTCATATTTAAGTCTAAACTGAGCTTTTTCCAATTTTATCTGATTTTCAGGAAAATGGATATTTAATAGTGCATCATATTTGGAAATTAAGGAATACTTTTCATTTATATTTCTATTTAAATTTTCAGAAAATTTATTTTTGGAATTTTTAAATATATTATAAATAAGTTCTCTGATTAATTTATTGTTTATTCCTCTTGAACTAAGTGATTCAGTTGAACTATATATGGGTGTTAGGTTTTTTTTTAGTAATTTTTTTTGATTATTAAGAGTGTCAATTTCAGGGTGAATAATGGAAAAATTATTATTAAAAAAATTTAATTTTCCGTAAATAATATACTCATTATTTAATTTTATTGTTTTTTCAATCCATTTAATTCCTTTGAACCAAACAACTTCTATTTCGTTGTAATCTGCATCTGAAAACATACCAATTAGTCTCGGAGCTTTTATGTTTCCACTATGTTTTAGGTTTGTAAATTTTCCAATGATTTGAACATAAGAATTTGTATTGTTCAGTTCGGAAATTTTATAAAATTTTGTTTTATCAATATATCTAAAAGGAAAGAAATATAGTAGATCATTAAATGTGTGTATTTTTAATTCAGATCTTAGCAAATCTGCTCTGTTTGGTCCAACACCTTTTAAGTAATCAATAGGTGTTATCAAGTAATTTTCTTTCACAACACTAATATAATTTATTAACTTTATAAGATAAAATATCTCAAAAAACACTACCTAAATTATTTTAATTGCAAGACTATTTATCTCAATTAAACGAATCTCAAAAGTTACCTACAGTTCACAAAAATGGTCCTATAATGGTAATTGCTGGTGCTGGTTCTGGAAAGACAAGAGTTCTTACCTACAGAATAGCATATTTAATAGAAATGGGTGTTGATCCATTTTCAATATTAGCACTTACATTCACAAATAAGGCAGCTAGAGAAATGAAATCAAGAATATCTCAAATAGTTGGTCTTTCAGACTCAAAAAGTATATGGATGGGAACTTTCCATTCGGTATTTGCTCGTATACTAAGACTGGAGGCTGACTATTTAGGATACACCTCAAATTTTACTATATATGATACACAGGACTCAGACAGACTGATTGCGTCCATAATTAAAGAGTTACAACTTGATAAGGACTTATACAAGTTCAAAGCAATTAGAAACAGAATTTCATCTTTAAAAAATAATTTAATAACTGTAAATTCATACTTAAGTAATTCTGAGTTAGTTCAATATGATAAGGAATCAAGAAGGCCTCAGTTTGGAAAAATTTATCAGACATATGTTGAAAGATGTTATAAATCATCTGCAATGGATTTTGATGATTTATTATTAAAAACTAATGAGCTGTTTAATAAATTTCCTGAAATATTAAATAAATATCAAAATAGGTTTAAATATATTCATGTTGACGAATATCAAGACACAAACCATTCTCAATATCTTATTGTCAAAGCACTAGCTGATAAAAATGAAAATATTTGTGTAGTAGGGGATGATGCTCAAAGTATTTATAGTTTCAGAGGAGCCAACATAGAAAATATATTAAATTTTAAAAAAGATTATCATGATGCTTCAGTTTACCGGTTAGAACAAAATTACAGGTCAACCAAAAACATTGTTAATGCAGCAAATTCGGTGATTAATAAAAATTTAAATAAGCTTGAAAAAAAAGTTTGGACAGAGAACGAAAGTGGAGAAAAAATTAAGGTAAACCAACTGATTAATGATTCCGAGGAGGGTAGGTTTGTAGCCTCTTCTATTTTTGAGAACAAAAATAATTCTCAATTAGATAATGATTCTTTTGCAGTATTATACAGAACAAATGCTCAGTCCAGATCAATAGAGGATGCGTTGAGAAGAAAAAATATTCCATATCAAGTATATGGTGGCCTATCTTTTTATCAAAGAAAAGAAATTAAAGATATACTAGCATACCTAAGAATTATTGTTAATCCCTCAGACGAGGAAAGTGTTAAAAGGATAATTAATTATCCACTCCGAGGTATTGGTCAAAGTACACTTGACAAGTTACTGTTATTTAGTAATGAAAATAAGATTACAATTTTTGAAGCGATAAAGTCAATTAATTCAATAAATATTAATATTAATTCTGGAACTTTAAATAAACTAAACGATTTTTACACTCTCATAAAGACTTTTCAGCTGTTTAATGAGACTAATAATGCTTTCGACGTAATAAAAGAGGTTTTAAAGAGGCTTAATATTATAAATATTTTAAAATCTGATGGTTCTCAAGAATCTGAGGCTAGGGTTGAGAATATTGAGGAATTAGTTAATGGAATCAAAGATTTTGTTGATGGCCAAAATGAAGTGATTGATTCATCCGGCTCGTTAAGTGAATTTTTAGAAGATGTAGCATTAGCTAGCGACCTTGACAAAAAAAATAAAGATTTTCAAAGTAAAGTATCATTGATGACAATTCACTTGGCAAAGGGTCTCGAGTTCAGAAATGTTTATATAGTTGGATTAGAGGAGGATTTGTTTCCCTCAGCATTAAGTTTAACTAATAGAGCTGATTTAGAAGAGGAAAGAAGACTTTTTTATGTAGCTATAACCAGAGCTCAAAAGAGTGTAACTATAACACACGCAATAACTAGATATCGCTGGGGAAAATTAAATGAGTGTGAACCAAGTCGATTTATTAATGAAATTGACAAAAAATATTTAAAAGAAAAAGTTTTTAAAAATGAGTCACCTTTAATTCAAAAAAATGATAATTCAAAAACCTTACGTTTAAAAAAACCAGAAATTAAAAATAATTTCAAGCCAATTAAAAACAACTTCATTATAAATAACGACTTTATTGATATTAATGAGGGAGACCATATTATTCATAACAGATTTGGAAAGGGTACAGTAGTTTTGACAGAGGGAAAGGGGGGAGATAAAAAAGCAGAGGTTAAATTCGAAACGAGTGGAATAAAAAAAATATTATTAAAGTTTGCCAAGTATAAAATAATAGATTGAGACTAATATTTTTTGTCTTTTCTTTTGTTTTTTCTTTTACTTTTTAAATTGCCTTTTATTTTTTTTCTTGAGGAATTAAATTTATTATTATTCTTCGATTTGTTTTTTCTTTTATTTTTTTTCTTTGAAAATTTCTTTTCAATTGTTTCTCCGGTTTCTTTTAAGATTAAAGACTTTCCATGGTATTCGATCTTATTATTAATTAAAAGTTCTTTATTAATTGTAGAATCGATTTCAAAAATGGTATAGGATTCTCTTATGTCTATTCCTCCAATTTCAACTTCATTAGATTTTAGTATTCTATTTATTATTGATATAACTTCAATGGGAGAAATGCTGTTTTTTCTTCCAATATTTAAAGAAAAATTAACGAACGAAGTTTTTTTAGTTTTTAAATTAAATTTTTCTCTTTTTATAGATTTGTTAATGATATCGTCAGTATTTTTATAGTAATCTAAAAACCTGTTGAACTCTGCTGAAACAAAATGTTTTATCAATTCTTCTCTGTTTAACCACTCTAGTTTTTTATATATATCAGCTAAAAATGGTTCTATTTGTTTTTCGTCTACTTTAACTTTTTCAATTTTATCAATAAGTTTAAATAATTGTTTGGAGCAAATATCTTTTCCTGATGGAACCTCTTTTTTAATAAATTTAATTTGACTTTTATTTTGAATGGATTTAATTTTTCTAAAGTCTCTATTGTTTATAATAGCTATTGAAACACCACTTTTTCCTGCCCTTCCGGTTCTGCCACTTCTATGCACATAAACCTCAGAATCATCAGGAAGTGAGTAATTTATAACATGTGTTAGATCATCTACATCTAGTCCTCTTGCAGCCACATCAGTTGCAATTAATATTTGTAAAGATTTTTCTCTAAATCTTTTCATCACCTCATCTCTTTGGTTTTGTGAAAGATCACCATGAATGGCATCAGCATTGTATCCATCATTTATAAATTTATTAGCTATATCTTTAGTTTCACGTCTGGTTCTACAAAAAACTATTCCATAAATATTTGGATTGAAATCAGCAATTCTTTTTAAAGTTTCATATTTTTTTTTAGATACAACTTCGTAAATATGGTGTTCTACATTTTTGACACCAGAATTTACTTGGGCAACCGTGATTTCTTTTGCTCCTCGCATGTATTTTTTAGAAATAGAAAGCACCTCTTTTGACATTGTCGCTGAAAATAGCATTGTATTTCTATTTTCTTGAGTTTTATTTAGTATATAATCCAAATCATCTTTAAATCCCATACTTAGCATTTCATCAGCTTCATCCAATACAACTTTGTTAACAATACTTAATTTTAAGACTTTCCTGTTAATTAAATCTTTGGTTCTTCCAGGTGTTCCAACAATAATTTGAGCACCTTTTTTAATTGATTTGATTTGATTTTCAATACTAGTTCCGCCATATACTGGGACTATTTTTATAAATTTTAAATATTTACTATAAATTGATAAATCTTTAGCAATTTGAATACATAATTCTCTGGTTGGACACAAAATAATAGATTGTACTTGATTTACACTTAAATCTATTTGTTGAATAATAGGCAACCCAAATGCAGCTGTCTTTCCAGTTCCGGTTTGTGCAAGACCTATTAAATCTTGATTTGTTTTTAGAAGGAAGGGAATAGCTTCCAGCTGAATAGGAGTAGGGTTGACAAAACCGATTTCAGTTATTGATTTAACTAACTCCTTGTGAATACCTAAGGCCTTAAAATCGGTCATTTATTTAATTAGTCTGCAAATCTCGACTATTTTAACCTCTCTAACACAAAAAATCTCTTTTTTTTGAACTTATTTCAAAAAAAAACACACCAATGAGGTGTGTTTTTTTATCATAAGTAAAAAAGTTTTAATTACCAGCAGCTTTCATACCTTGTTCAATTAAGTCATAAAACTGGTCTAATTTTGGTAAAACAACTATTCTAGTTCTTCTATTCTTTGCTCTATTTTCAGCTGTATCATTGTCAGCAACAGGAACATAATAACTTCTTCCAGCTGCAGTCATTCTTTTAGGTTCAACTCCAAAATCGTTTTGTAAGACTCTTACAACAGAAGTAGCTCTTTTGACACTTAAGTCCCAGTTATCAAGCAAAACTTCATTCTGTATTGATTTATCATCAGTATGTCCTTCAACTAAAAATTCAATTTCAGGTTTATCATTTACAACTTTAGCAACTTTACCCAAGACATCTTTAGCTCTTTCAGAAACGACATAACTTCCGCTATTAAATAAAAGTTTATCTGAAATTGAGATAAATACAACTCCTTTTTCTACATTAACTTCAATGTCTTTGTCGTTAATATCAATGAAAGTACCTTTAAGACTAGTAACTAAAGCCAGAGTAACAGAGTCTCTTCTAGTTACAGCATCTCTCATGGTATTAATTGTAAGATCTTTTTCTTTCATACTTTCAAGAGATTTTTCAAGATTTTCAGCCCCTTTTTGTGAAAGGGTAGTAAGATTACCCATTGTATTGATTAAGTCTTGATTGTTATTACTTAAAAAGGTTACTTGCTCTTTGAGAGATTTTACCTCAGCTTCGGCAACAGCTTTTTCATCAATACAAGTATTTAATTTTACCGTAGCAGTATTTAACAGATCTTTACTCTGTTGATTCACAGCTTCGAGTGCTGCATATTTTTTTTGAGAAACACAGGAAGGTATTAATATTGATACGCAAAGTATCAGTAAAAAGTATTTTTTCATATTTATAATTTTAATTTTTTCAAATTTAGTTAAATATATACAGACTAAGATATTAATTTAGCTCTTATTTAACTCCGAAAACTTTCTTTTTCTCAAAATTAAATAGTTGTACATAATTGAATATATAACGTAGTATTTAGGTTTTTTATTGTCTGATCTTAATAAGTAATAATTATGGTCCATATTAATCTTAACTCCATCTTTGTAAGCCCAAACTGAAAAATATCCTTTTAATATTTCAACAGAGTGAAAAAATTTAAAACTCAATAAATTATTTATTGCAAATAGCAGATTAATCCATGGAATTATTGTAAATAAGGAAAATGGATTAAAATTAAAAATATAACTTTCATTTGTATTCTTTATTAACATCCATTTATGATTTCTTACATTATAAAAAAGTTTTTTTGGATCATCATAATCTAAAGATCCTCCACCTAAATGATAAACTTTACTTTTATATATAAATTTTTTCTTGTATTTTTTTTGTAAGTTTTCAATTCTCCAGCATAAATCAATCTCTTCCATATGATTGTAAAAATTCTCATCAAATCCACCAAGTTCGTTAAATACAGATTTTCTTATAAAAAAACAAGCACCTGAAGCCCAAAAAATTTCAATATTGTTATCATATTGACCATTATCTTTTTCAATTTCTTGAAATATTCTTCCCCTGCAATAAGGATAACCATAATAATCGATAAAACCACCAGCTGCACCAGCATATTCAAACATGTTTTTATTATTATAGTCTAAAATTTTAGGTTGAATAACAACTGTTTGTTTTTCAGCTCCAAATGTTTTTATAATTGGGTCTAGCCAATTTCTAGTAACTTCAACATCATTGTTTAATAAACAAATAATTTCTTCATTTATTTTTTTTAATCCCTCATTATACCCTTTTGCAAATCCATAATTTTCTTTATTACGTACAATTTTAATATTCCTGAAATTCTTTTGTACGAAATCAATGGAATTATCTGTTGAATTATTGTCGATAATATATATCTGATGACCCTCTGAGTTGTCATTTACACTAGGTAAAAATTTTTTTAAAAGATCTACACCGTTCCAGTTTAATATTACTACACCTATTTTCATTAGATCGGAAAATTATCTAAAAATATATACTTTTTATTCTTTTTATCAACTTTTAAGTAAAAATGCGTTAATCCATTAGTTATCATTAAATATTTTGAATCTAAATGTTGATTATAAATTGATACTTGATCAAAAACTTTTTGATTTAACGTTATTTGTGGAGCTTTACATTCAACTAAAACTAAAATTTTACCAGATCTGTCAAACACAACAATATCAAATCTTTTTATTAGATTATTAATAACTATTTTTTTTTCAACTGCTATATGATTTTTGCTAATTTTTCTTTGGATTAAAAAATTGATTACATGTTGTCTTACCCATTCTTCAGGGGTTAATAAAACAAATTTTTTTCTTACAATATCGAAAATATGAGATTTATTATCCCTATTTTTAATTAGAATCTTAAATTCTGGAAGATTTAATTTTAACATAGTTTATTTGTCTGTTGAATTTACAAGAAATTAATATTATAGTATCAAAAATTAAAAGTAAAGTTTACTCTCCAATTTACTTTTTAATGGGTGAGGAGACATTTTATATTGATCATATAACTAATTTACTTCAGGATCAGATATTATCTGAAGAGGAAAAAAGTTTTAATCAAACTATTTTATATGCAAAAGATACTTCAATTACAGAATTAGTTTCATTATGTAAGCGTTACCCTATTAATAGTGAATACCAGACTGTGTTTCTAAAAGAAGCACAAGATTTGTCGAGACAAATTGAAGTGTTATCAGAATACGCATTAAACCCAATGATGTCAACTGTATTAATTATCAACTATAAATACAAAAGATTAGATAAAAGAAAAAAACTATTTAAAAACATACAAAAATTTGGTATTATTCTAGATTGTAAAAAAATGTATGAAAATAAGATTCCTATGTGGATTACAGATGTTCTAAAAAAAGATAATTATACAATTGATTATAAATCATCTTTTATACTAACCGAATACTTAGGAAATGATCTAAATAAGATTAATAACCAGTTAAATAAACTTAAAATCTTATGTTCTAAAGAAAAAATTATTGATTCAAAATTAATTGAAAAAAATATTGGAATTAGTAAAGAGTATAATGTTTTTGAATTAAGAAATGCTATAGGACAAAAAAACTTCAAAAAATCAATAGAAATTTCGAATTACTTGAGCAGTAATACAAGCAAACACCCGGTTCAACTAATATTAAGCTCAATTTTTAATTATTTTATTCAAATATTTCAACTTCATTGTATAAACAACAAATCAGAATCGAATATCTCTAAAGTTTTGGGTATTAATCCATATTTTGTTAATGAATATTTAAATGCTTCCAAAAAATATTCAATGAAAAATATAAGTAAAATAATTTCACTTATTAATGAATGTGACTTGAAAAGCAAGGGGGTGGGAGTTTCAAAAATATCAAACAATGACCTTTTAAGACAATTAATTACTCAAATAATTAATTAATAATATTTAGGATATTTTTTTGGGTTGTAATCATTCATTATGTCAAATGCTTTTTCAATAATATCATCAATTGATGGTTTAGAAAAATAGTCCCCGTCACTCCCATAAGGTGGTCTGTGGTCCTTGGCAGTTAAAGTTACAGGCTTACTGTCTAGAAAATGGTAACCGTCTTGATCTTCAATAATTTTTTTTAATATATAGGCTGATGCACCACCAGGTACATCTTCGTCTACTATCAGTAATTTATTAGTCTTTTCTAAACTGTGTTTTATTGTTTTGGGTGTGTCAAAAGGAATTAGGGTTTGTAAATCAATTACTTCTAAACTTATATTAAGCTTTTCAAGCTCTACTGCCGCCTTTTCAACTAACCTTAGTGTTGAACCATAGGAAATCACTGTAATATCATTGCCATTCTTAATAATTTCTGGAAACCCAAGTTTAACCGTAAACTCAGATAGATTTATTGGTTCTTTTTCTTTTAATCTATACCCATTTAAAGATTCTATTAAAATTGCTGGTTCATCACATTTTAATAGAGTGTTATACATACCACTGGCTTGAGTCATATTTCTAGGTACTAATAAGTTAATACCCCTCATTGTTGAGAGTAGTGCACCCATGGGCGAACCTGAATGCCATATTCCTTCAAGTCTGTGACCTCTTGTTCTAATGATTAATGGTGCTATTTGTCGTCCAAAAGTTCTGTAATGTAAAGTAGCAAGATCATCACTTAATATTTGCAAGGCGTAAAATATGTAGTCTAAGTATTGTATTTCGGCAATAGGACGAAATCCTCGAAGAGCAAGCCCTATACCTTCACCAACAATTGATGCTTCTCTAATTCCTCTATCTCCAACACGTTCACTACCAAAAATATTTTGTAGTCCCTCCAGTCCTTGATTGACATCACCTATTTTTCCTGTATCTTCTCCAAATATTAGTAAATTGTCGTAAGATTCAAATAATTTTTTAAAATTATTCCTCAGTATAATTCGACCGTCAATATTTTTGGATGTTTCATCATATTTTGGTTTAATTTCAATGACATTTTTATGGCTGGAGGAAAATTCGTTATACAATTTTGAGCTATATACTTCTTTTTGTTTTTCTTTAAAACTTTGATTCCAGGTTTTTAGAGCATTAATACTTGAACTTTCTAAACCAATAAATTTACGCAGTAGCTTTCTAGAAATAGAAATAAGATCTTTTTTATTAGGTTCTTTATTTTTCTTGAGATTATTAAATATTTCGTTAAAAGAAATGGTATTATGATCAGATTGAATTTTTTGCATTAAATTTAGTAATTCATTTTTATCTTTTTCTATCGGATATAAATATTCATTCCACGCATCATTTTTAGATTTTTTTACGTGTTCCTTGCATTCATCTTCAATTACGTTAAGTTCAGCTTCTGAGGCGATTCCATTTTGGGTGATCCATGCTTTCATTTTCAAATTACAATCATTTCTCTTTTCCCAATCTAATCTCTCAGTTGATTTATACCTTTCATGTGATCCTGAAGTTGAATGTCCAATTGGTTGTGTTAATTCTTTTACGTGAACTAAAACAGGAATATGCTGTTCTCTAGCTATATCATTTGCTTTTTGATAAGTATTTATTAGTTCAGGGTAATCCCATCCGTTGACAGTTAAAATTTCAAATCCTGGTTCATTTTTGCTTCTTTGAAATCCAGATAGAGCTTTAGAAATACTTTTTTTAATAGTTTGGTCCTTATTCTCAACTGAAATACCATAATCATCGTCCCATACACTTATAACTAAAGGAACCTGGTGAACACCTGCAGCATTTAAGACCTCGAAAAATATACCTTCACTGGTACTTGCATTTCCAATAGTTCCCCAAGCTACTTCATTTCCATTTTTAGAAAATTTAGCACTGTTTTTGGTTTTTAACTTTCTGTATAGTTTTGATGCTTGAGCTAGTCCTAAAAGTCTTGGCATTTGTGAACCTGTACACGAAACATCAGAACTAGAATTTTTTTGATTTACTAAATTTTTCCATGTTCCATCTTCATTTAAACTCACCGTGTTAAAATGTGCACCCATTTGTCTCCCAGCTGACATCGGTTCTTCCTTAATGTTTGTATTCGCATACAATCCTGCAAATAATTGTTTAACATCAAGTTCATCAATGGCCATCATGAAAGTTTGGTCTCTATAATAACCCGATCTAAAATCTCCTTTTTTAAAAACTTTAGCTAGGGCAATTTGGGGAAGCTCTTTTCCATCACCGAAAATCCCGAATTTAGCCTTTCCATTTAGAACCTCTCTGCGTCCCAACAAACTTGATTCTCTGCTAGTAACGATTATTTTATAATCTAGTAATATCTGTTTTTTGAATGTATCAAAAGATATTTCCTTATTTAAGTCTAGATTATTTTCTTTCATTTAGAGGTTACAAATTTAGAAAAAAAGATAAAAAAATTAAAACCAACGTCTAGTGAATAATCCTGTAAGTGTATTTGGATCAAATGTAACTTTAAATCTTATCTTATCGCTGTAGTTTGAAGCTTTAAGCTCATTTCCAAGTGATGAGTAGAAAGGAAAATACAACTCAAAATAATCAGTTAAAATATTTAGCCTTATCCCAGAATCATAAGCCGTTTTTATTCCTGATCCTTTGTTTTTTAACATAGCAAGATCATAATAAGCCTCAATCCATTGCCAAATGGTTATTCCAGAATTAATTGAAAACATCCAATTGTTTGAGTAAGCTGGATCAACTTTTGATTTTAGTGCCCCTTCATAATTAATAAATTGTTGACTGTAGAAACCTGAATCCTCTGAACGTCCAAGTAAATTATAATTAAACATATAATCCCTTGTTCTGTAGGTGGAAAAACTAAAATAATCGTCATCTGTTTTATTGTAAAGGAATTTACCTAAGAAGAATCTTATATTATATTGTCTATTATCCTTGTAATAATTTCTAAATCTTGCTGTAATAGAAGTTTTTAAAAATGATTTATTAATTTGTAAATCTGTATTTAATGAAATCCCTTTTCCACCATACGAATCGGAAATTATATATTTAGCATTAAAAATATTATAGTTAGGATATTTTTTTTGGTCATCATTTTCCTCTCTGTAAATACTAACATACTTAAATGTTAATAGTTGTCTAAAATTTGATCTTAAATCAGAATTTCTAAAAACGAATGTAACAGAGGGAAAGAAACTTGTGTAAGATAAATTTTCTTTGTAATGAAATGTTGATCCACTTAAAAAATAATCAGTACTGAATAATTTTTTATTTTCATTGTAATCTGTATATCTAACATTCATACTACCTAAAATCTTATTCTGCTTAGTTGAATAAAAAGGTTTTATTTTGAAATTGAATGGTTTTTTTATCAAATTAATGTTAGTTAACTCAACTCCAGGCATTAATCCATCATAAAGGTTATATCCAAATAAAGGGACATAATTTATTTGTTTATTATAGATATTTTCAAAATCAGTGAAAAAGACAAATTTTACAGGTTTGTTATATTTTTTAAAAGATGAAAAGTTGTTTTTATCTTTGGTTTCAGTAATGTATTTACTCCTATTTAACTCAACAAAATCATATAAATTAGAACTAAATGAAACAATTGTATCTTTATCTTTAAAGAATAACCAGTGATTTTTAACAACTTCATCATTTTTTATTAAACTTACTTCAACAGGAGATTGAGAATCAAAGTGTTTCCTTACTTTAAAAAAAGTATTGTTTTTTGTAGAGTTAATTTTTTCAATTGAAAAATCTTTAAAAGACTTTTTTTGCAAATATTCATCAAAAAACCATTTTGATTTATCGTATTCTTTTTGTTGAATAATGTCATTGAATGATAAAGGAGAATTATATCTAAAGCTATTTTGTTTAAAATACTTTTTTATCGATGTATTTAAAATTTCATTACCTAATATTTCTGAAAGCATTTTCATTCCAGTTCCCGATTTATATGGATTAATAATTTTTAAGTTAATTCTAGTGAGTGAATCTAAGGGGGTTATTATAGATTGACCGATATTTCTACTAGAAACAATATTCTCAAATAATCTGAATTGTTCATTAAATGCATAATTAGCATAATTTCTGTTTTTTAATATTTTTAAATCAGCATATTTTCCAATTAGCTTTAAATCAGGATAGTATTTGTCGATATAATCCATCATTAAATAAATCACCATTCCATCAACTACCCAATAATTTTTTCTTTTATGGAACGAAATTGACTCTTCAAAATAGGAGTGAAGATATTCTTTCAAAAAATTATACTCAAATAAAAAAGATTCATTGTAGGGGCTAACAATTTTTGGTAAATTATTGATTCCATAAATTGGCCTTCTTGATTGATTTTTTTTTGAAACAATAATTTTTTCAAATGGATAAATGCCAATTTTTTTTTCGACGTAATTATGAATTTTTTGGATTATTAATTTTTTATTTATTCCATTTTCATCAAGTTTATTAAGTGGAATATTATTTCCAGTCTTTTTATCCAAATAAACTATTGCTTTATTAATTAAGGAATCAGATTTGTCTTCGTTGAATTCTAAATCAGAGTAAATTTTTATTTTACCCAAATCATATTTTTTAAAACTAGACTGTTTTGTTAAAATCAAAAAAGAATTTTTACGTAATTCTTTTTTTGATATCACATTTTTAAAATTGTCAACTTTCTTTTCCTTTTCTATTGTTATGTCTGAAATTAATTTATAATCTTTTGGATAGGATAAATCAAATTTAAAATATGATGGATCGTGAGATAAATCATTTAAATCTAAGTTGCTTTCTAATTCCCATTTACCATCAAGAATTTTAGTAACCGTTAAATACCAATCTCTAATGTTAATATCTTTAGATTTATTAATTCCATATCCTGTAAAATCATCAACAGGCAATATAACTTCATATTGAATATTTATAGCTACTGAGGCACTTTTTTTTAATGGATTTTTTAAAAAAATTTTAATCAAATCTACATTTTCATCTAATCTTTTAAATTCAAGATTTTGGTTGTTGTGTTTAACATGATTAATATTAGTATATCCTCTTTGATTTTTAGTGGACCTTTGGAAAGATAATATGTATTCATCTGATAATCTTTTTCCCAAATT
>TARA_B100001093_G_scaffold520485_1_pt1 | contig 65817 bp, 58 predicted proteins | sample TARA_B100001093 | Tara Oceans TARA_B100001093 (sample SAMEA2623116) | marine metagenome | biome: marine biome (ENVO:00000447); feature: surface water layer (ENVO:00002042); material: "saline water (ENVO:00002010), including plankton (ENVO:xxxxxxxx)" | depth 5 m | reverse complement strand
AAAAAAAATGAAAGAGCTTTATTTAATATTTTTTATATTATTTGCATCTTTTTTTGCTTTTGGTCAGCAGTTAACAACTGAAAATTTACTGTATGATGGAAACAATAGAGAATATTTAGTTTATGTACCTCAAGCTTACTCCGCGTCATCACCAACTCCAATTTTATTTGCATTTCACGGTGGTTCAGGTTATGCAAATGATTTTATGAATTACGAGGCTGATTTGAGATCAATTGCTGATACAGCAGGTTTTATTTTAGTTTATCCTCAAGCATTAGAAGATCCAAATGATGGGGGATCAACGAATTGGTTACATAAGGACCCTACTGATCATAAAGACATATTTTTTGTTGAAACATTAATTGACACTTTATCATCAGTTTATAACATTGACAATAGTAGGGTATATGCTTGTGGTTTTTCATTAGGTGGGATGTTTGCATATGAACTAGCTTGTAGTTTAAATGATAGGATTTCAGCTATAGCTTCTGTTGCTGGCGCATGCTTTTATGGTGCTTTTGCTAATTGCAATATAACTCATCCAACCGCAGTATTAACTATTAATGGGACTGATGATGGTACCCATCCTTATAATGATCCAAATGGATGGTATTTTTCTGTTGCAGCAATTGATAGCTTTTGGGCAACTTCAAATAATACTGATATAACTCCAATATTTACTCAAGTTCCAGATATTAACCCAACTGATGGAAGCACTGTTGAAAGATATTCATGGCAAAATGGAGATGGATGTGTTTCGGTTGAAGAACTAAAAGTAATTAATGGAGATCACGACTGGCCTTCACCATTATCTCCTTGGGCTAATCAAGATATTAATGCAAATGTTGAAATTTGGAATTTTGTTTCAAAATATAATACCTCAGGATTGATTAATTGTAATACTAATTCTGTAAATGATGAGTATACTAATGAGAAAAAAATAATTAAAGTCGTTGATTATCTTGGTAGAAATAGTTCTGTTAGACCAAATATTCCTTATTTTATCATATGTGATGATGGGACTGTTAAAGCTAAAATAAATATTCAATAATTAAATTATTTATTAAATAGTTCGTCTAGAATTTTTTTTCTGTAGTCAAAGATATCATTTACTTTTTTTTCTATAAATAGAGTATTAGCTATTCTTCCTAAAATATTAAAAGGAGGGATATAAGTTATAATATCTTTCATTATAACTCCTTGTTCACACTTTTCAAATATATGTTGATGATGCCACATTTTGTACGGACCAAGTTTTTGCTCGTCAACAAAAAACTTCTTTTCTTTAACGTGAGTTATTTCAGTCATCCAGCTCAAGGGTATATTTAAAAGTGGAGTGACCTTATATGTAATTATCATTCCTTCATACATTTTTTCATCTTTGTTTGATGATGTTATATTAAATGACATTTCGTTAGGTGTTATTTCTTCTAAATTTTTTGGAGAAGACATGAATTCCCATACTTTATCTATATTTTCATTTAAAGTTTGTTCTTTAACTATTTGTGTATATGACATATTTTTTTTTACAAAAATACTATATATGAGATTGATATTTTGATTTGTAATACATTAATATTATTTTTGCATCATGACAAAATTTATTTTACCCCTTATATTGTTATCTAATTCGTTATTTTCTCAAAATTGGCAACAAGTTACTTCATTTCCATTTTCTGGTGTTCATCATCCAATTACGTTTTCCTATGAAAATTACGGATTTTCAATTTCCGGAAGTAATACAGACTTAGTTTACCGTTATGATAGCAATACAGATTCTTGGACGCAGTTATCCAATTTTCCTGGTGGGGATAGGGGATATGCTTATGGAGTTCAAGTTGGTAGTAAGGCATACATGGGTTTTGGATCCAATCTAAGCGGTAATTTTCCAACTGATTGGTGGGAATACGACATTATTAATGATAGTTGGTCTCAGAAAGCATCATTTCCTGGAAATGGACGAAATCATCCAGCTATGGTAAGTGTTGGAGATAAAGTTTTTGTTGGTTGTGGAAGTAATACAGCAAATTTGGGAGATTGGTGGGAATATAATATTAATAGTGATTCATGGTCACAAAAACCTGATATTCCAGGTAATGATAGACATCACCCATATTATTTTGGTATTGGAAATTATGCTTACGTTGGTTTTGGTCATGGAAGCGTCCCTGGACCAGGTAGTAATCAGTCTGGATCTTTTATTTACAATGATTTTTATAGATATGATCCAAGTAATGATTCATGGCTACAACTAGACAATTTTCCCTCCGAGGCTAGAGTCGCTGGAACACAATTCTCCTTTAATGGAAAAGGATATGTTTTAAGTGGTGATGGTGATGATCACTCATCGCTGGATAGTGGTGAGTTATGGGAATATGAACCTTCAACTGATTTATGGACTCAGTTGCCATCCCACCCTGGAGATGCAATATGGGCTCCAGGTTGTTTTGTAATTGACTGTAGTGTTTATTTTTTATTGGGACAAAATAATAACACTTTTCCTACAGTTTATCCGTCAAATATTTATACTTATAAACTAAGTGATGATTGTGGTTGTACAGACCCTTTAGCCGTTAATTTTTCATCTATAGCTTTAATTGATGATGGAAGTTGTTGCTATATTTCTGGATGTACCAACCCATATGCTATAAATTTTGATTCAACGGCCTGTTTTGATGATAATAGCTGTGTACTTCCTATTCTAGGCTGTACTAATCAAAGTGCTTCAAATTATAATGCTAATGCTAATACTACCATATCATATGGTGGTGAGTTAGATAATACTTTTTCATCAGGTGGTTATTTTAATGGAGATCAACATTTAATTTTTGATGCTAATCAAGAAGCTGTTATAAAATCTGCAGTTTTCTATTCAGAATCAAATACAACAGTGACTTTCGAACTGAGAGATAATAATGGCGTTGTTTTAGATGACACAACACATTCTCTTATTGCCGGAAGTCAACGCTTAATTTTAAATTTTGATGTTCCAATTGCAAATGATTTGCAACTAGGGATTTCTGCTGGTAATTCTAATTTGTATCGAAATAACTCTGGTGCTACTTATCCTTATAATATTGGTAATCTAATAAATATTAAACAATCAAGCGCTTCAACTAATCCACTTAGTTACTATTATTTTTATTATAATATTGAAGTTGAAACTCCATGTCAAAATATTACCAGTGTTTTTGATAATACTAATGATAAAAGATTGCTCAAAATAGTGGACGTATTAGGAAAAGAAATTTTACATGAATCTTATAAAGTTCAATTTTATATCTATGATGATGGTTCAATTGAAAAAATAGTAAATATTAAAAAATAGTAATTATGAAAATGATTAGATCTGGAAATCCTGCATTGAGTAAAAACACTTTTAATTTATTAGACCCCATAACTAATAAAGAAAATGTAATGACTCTTGATGGTGCTGTTAATAAAACTGCTTTAAGTATGGGTATATTATTGTTAGTTGGATATTACACATATACCAACCAGTTTACACAATTTGTATGGCCAGGCTTTATTGGAGGTTTTGTTGTTGCGTTAATAACAATTTTTAAAAAAGAGTGGTCTCCAGTAACTGTTCCTATATATGCTTGTCTAGAAGGCTTAGCACTAGGAGGTATATCTCTAATATATGCACAAAATTTTTATGATGGTATTGTATCTCAAGCTATAATGTTAACGTTGGGTATTTTATTTGCCTTATTATTTGCTTATAAGTCTAAAATGATTAAACCAACGGAAAATTTTAAGTTAGGATTATTTGCTGCGACAGGAGGTATAGCTTTGGTATATATTATTTCATTTTTTATGAGTTTATTTGGTGGATCTGGACTTCCAATAATGGATCCTTCAAACTCTTCCATGATGAGCATCGGATTCTCTTTAATAGTTGTTGCAGTAGCATCCTTAAACTTAGTAATGGATTTTGATTTTATTGAGGAAGGAGCTGAAAAGGGTGCACCCAAATACATGGAGTGGTATGCAGCTTTTGGTTTATTAGTTACATTGATTTGGCTATATCTTGAATTGTTAAGATTGTTAGCTAAACTAAATTCTAGAAGATAGATTATACTTTTTTAATAACGAGATTTTTGTCTACTCTAAATCTTTCTCCGTAAATACCATCTTTTGCAGATTTCCCTATTCCTAATATCATTACAACATGACAATTCTGATTAAGATTAAGTGTTTTTTTTATTTTCTTTTCGTCAAATCCTTCCATAGGACACGAATCAAATCCTTCAGCTACCAATGCTAACATAAGATTTTGACATGCGAGAGCAGTTGACTTAGTAACTACTTCAAATAGTTCATGTTTATATATTGGACTTCTAAGAACAGGTTTGAAAAATCCAAGCATATTGTAAAATATTGAAAAGATTTTTTTAACAATATTAGAAATACCAAACATATCATGATAATATAATATTGGTATTAATTTGTTATAGTATCTACGAATGATTGGTTTATACTTATTCTTTTTTTTATAATCTTCAATGATTAAATCTTTATTTCTTTTCCAAGTATCAATTCTAGATACTGCAACAATAATTTCTTGTGCAGTTGTTGCTGCATTTTGTGAAAAGCAGGCTTTCTTAATATTTTCTTTTTTATATTTATTTTTAATCCAATAAAATTCCCAGGGTTGTAAGTTAGAAGAGTTAGGTGCTAATATTGCAGCTTCTAAACATTTATTAATGACTTTATCTGGAACTGTATCATTTGTAAATTTTCTTACAGATCTTCTTTTTTTAACTAAATCAAAAAAATTCATAAACTATTATAATTTTCACAAATATATAGTAATTTAATGCATGATTTTGATTATTGTATTTTAGCGTTATATTTAAATATGATTAAAGAGTTGTTTGTTAATACTATTGAAAAATTATCTAATAGTCTAAATTGTAATTTAGTATTAAAAAATTACACACAAATTTTTGGTGGTTCTGTTAATACTGCATTTCTAATTAATACTAATATTGGTAAATTTTTCTTAAAATTCAATATTAATAAAGTTAAAAATCTATTTGATAAAGAGGTTAGAGGTTTAAAGTTAATTTCTTTAACAAATACAATTAAAGTTCCTAGTGTAATATATTTTGATGAGGAGGTTTTAGCTTTAGAATTTATTCAAAGTAATGAATTAAATAAAAAATTTTGGTCAAGTTTTGGATATAGCCTTTCTGAACTACATTATAATACATCTGAGAGTTTTGGATTAGATCATAATAACTTTATAGGATCATTATTACAAAAAAATAATTTTCATACTAATTGGAGTGATTTTTTTATTAATCAAAGATTAAAACCTCAGTTAGATATTGGTAACTTTTCAGTAAAAACACAAAAACTTTTTGAATCACTTTTTTTAAAATTAGAAAACATATTTCCTGTAACTAAACCATCATTAATACATGGAGATTTATGGAGTGGTAATTTTATTTCATCAAAAGATCAAGTTTTTGTTATTGATCCTGCAGTATATTATGGTAATAGAGAAATGGATATTGCTATGTCAAAATTGTTTGGGGGTTTCAAAAAAGAATTTTATGATACTTACAATTATTATTATCCATTAGATAAAAACTGGAAGATTAGATTAGATATATGTAATTTATATCCACTTTTAGTACATGCAAATTTATTTGGAGGAAATTATTATAGCCAAATAAATAGTATTTTAAAATCTGTCATAAAATAACTGTCATATTTTCATATTTTTTTTTCTAATAGTTTATTTGTCATATATTTTTTTCTTGGCATATTTGTTGCAAATATTATATATAAATAAAAAAAATTATGAAAACAGGTAATATTAATGTACAAACGGAAAATATTTTTCCAATAATAAAGAAATTTTTATATTCAGATCATGAAATTTTCTTAAGAGAATTAGTTTCAAATGCAGTTGATGCAACTCAAAAGCTTAAAACACTTAAAACAGTTGGTGAATTAAAAACAGATTTATCTAAGCTTAGAGTTGAGGTTATTTTAGATAAAAAAGCAGAGACTATTACAATTAGAGACAATGGGATAGGAATGACAGAAATTGAACTTGATAAGTATATAAATCAAATTGCATTTTCAGGTGCTGAAGAATTTGTTAATAAATATAAAGATGCTGATGCAAAAAATTCTATCATTGGTCATTTTGGTTTAGGTTTTTATTCTTCTTTCATGGTTTCAAAGGAAGTAGAAATTATTACTAAAAGTCAAAAACCTAATAGTAAGGCTGTAAGATGGGTGTGTGATGGTTCTCCAAGTTTTAATATGGAAACAACTGCCAAAAAGACAAAAGGTACTGATGTTATTTTACATATTGCTGATGATTCTAAGGAATTTTTAGAAGAATCAAGATTGTCAGGTATACTTAATAAATATTGTAAGTTTCTTCCAGTATCAATTAAATTTGGAACTAAAACTGAAAAAATTGATGATCCAAAAGGTAAAAAAGATAAAGATGGAAATATTGAAAAAATTGATAAAGTTGTAGATAATATAATTAATAATCCAAATCCTGCTTGGAAAAAAAGACCTTCTAATCTAAAAGAAAAACACTATAAAGAGTTTTACAAAGAGTTGTATCCAATGGAATTTAGTGAGCCTTTATTCAATATTCATCTTAATGTTGATTTTCCATTTAATTTAACAGGAATTCTATATTTCCCTAAATTAAAGAATAATTTAGAAGTACAAAAAAATAAAATCAACCTTTACAGTAATCAGGTTTTTATTACTGATAATGTTGAAAATATTGTTCCTGAATTTTTAACATTACTTCATGGAGTAATTGATTCACCCGATATTCCATTAAATGTTTCTAGATCGTATTTACAAGCAGATGGAAATGTAAAAAAAATATCAAGTCATATTACAAAAAAGGTAGCTGATAAATTATCTAATATGTTTAAAAAAGATAGAAAAGATTTTGAAACTAAATGGGATGATGTAAGGGTATTTATAGAATATGGAATGTTAACTGAAGAAAAGTTTTTTGATAAAGCTACAGATTTTGCAATGTATAAAAATACAACAAGTTGTTATTATACATTGTCAGAATTTTTAGACAAAGTCAAAGAAACTCAAAAAAATAAAGATAATAAAACAATTATTTTATATACTCATGATAAAAATGAACAACACTCTTATGTAAATGCTGCAACCAACAAAGGCTATGAAGTATTAGAATTATCAGGACCTTTAGTTAGTCATTTAATCAGTAAGCTAGAAAGTACTAATGCTGATATACAGTTTGTTAGAGTAGATGGTGATAGTATTGATAAATTAATTGACAAGGGAGACGATGCAGTATCTAAATTAGATGAAAAGCAACAAAAAAAGATTCAAGAGATGATCCAATCGGAAGTTGATAAATCAATTTATACTGTCCAAACTCAAAATATGTCATCTGATGATTTACCAATATTAATTACTCAAAGTGAGTTTATGAGAAGAATGAAAGAGCAGCAACAACTGTCTGGAGGAGGTATGCAAATGTTTGGTGACATGCCAGAATCATATAATGTAATTGTCAATACTAATCATGATTTAGTTTCTAAAATAATTTCTGAGAAGAATAAGAAGAAAAGAATTGCATTAATTAAGCAGATTTTTGATTTAGCTCTTTTATCGCATGGAATGTTAAAAGGGGAGAAGCTGACAAGTTTTGTTGAAAGAAGTGTTTCTTTAATTAAATAGATTATTATACATTTACATTTATACAGGTAAATATTTATGTTAAATGTAAATAACGATATTGAAGTTTCAAGCACTTTGTCTTCCAAATTTTATTCTTCAAAAGAGATTTTTAATGAGGTTGTTGAAAATATTTTTGTTACTAGTTGGCATTTAATTTCTGATGACTCTTATTTTGTTGAAGAAAATTATGCTTTTCCATTTTTTTTAATGGACAAAGTCTTACCTGAGCCACTATTTTTAGTTAAAAATAAAAATGGAATTGAGTGCTTTTCTAACGTTTGTACTCATAGAGGAAATATATTAATAAAAAAATATGGAAAAATAAATAAAACTATTAATTGTAATTATCATGGTCGGTCTTTTGATAACATGGGTAATTTTTTGTTTATGCCTTGTACTGAAAGGATGAAAAATTTTCCAACTAAAAGAGATAATTTGCCAAAAATATCTACTTCAAAATGGAATCAATTTATATTTACTTCTTTAAATCCTAAATTTTCATTAAATGATTTAACTAAAGATGTAGATAAACGAGTTGGTTGGATGCCTATCTCAGATTTTGTTTATAGAAAAGATTTATCAAATAAATATATAATTAATGCAAATTGGACATTATATTGTGATAATTATTTAGAAGGTTTTCATATACCTTTTATTCATAAAGATTTAAATAATGTGTTAAATTATGAAGAATATAGTGTAGAATGTTTTAAATATTCAAGTTTACAAATTGGGTATGGTAAGGATAATGAACTATGCTTTGATTTGCCGGAATCATCAATTGATTATGGAAAAAAAATAGCAGCATATTATTTTTGGTTATTTCCAAATATTATGCTTAACTTTTATCCTTGGGGTTTATCAATCAACATAATTAAGCCTTTATCTAAGGATCAAACTAAAGTAAATTTTTATTCATATGTTTGGAATGAAGATCTTTTAAATAAAGGTGCAGGCGCAGATGTTAACAAAGTGGAGATTGAAGATCAAGAAGTAGTTACAAGTGTTCAAAAGGGTGTTAATTCAAGATTATATAAATCTGGTCGGTTTTCTCCTGATATGGAGCAAGGTGTTCATCACTTCCATACAATTATTAAAAATTTTATGAGTAATAATGATGAATAAGTTTTTTCTAATTCTTTTATGTTTTTATTTTTTAGACGTTAAGTCTCAATGTAATGGGTATTTTTCATTATGTGCAAAGCCGTATAACGAAGTTGCTTTCTTGACTACTCACAATGCATTTAATTCTTCTGAAGATAATTTTCAGTTTCCAAATCAAACTTACAACATTTTAAATCAATTAAATGCTGGAGTAAGAGGCCTTATGATTGATGTTTATGATAACAATGGGATGCCAATAGTTTACCATAGTTTTTCAATTTTAGGATCGATTCCTTTATACGATGTATTTAATGATATTAAAAGTTTTCTTGATTTAAATACAAATGAAGTTGTTACGATTATTTTAGAATGTTATACAGATGCTAATTCTATAGAAAATGTATTACAGCAATCATCGCTTAATAATTATCTATATTCAAAAGATTCACAATCTCAATGGGCAACTTTAGATGAAATGATTACGTCAAATAAGAGACTAATTATTTTTTCAGACCAAAATGATGCTTCTACTTCTCAATCATGGTATCACTATGTTTGGGATTATGCAGTAGAAACACATTTTAGTGTAAGTGATATAAATGATTTTTCTTGTGAATATAATAGGGGAGATTCCATCAACGATATATTTATATTTAACCATTTTTTAACTGACGATTTATTTGGTTACGGTCTATATAATGAGTCTTTAAATGTTAACAGTAATCCATTTTTTATAGACAGAGTTACAAGTTGTTGGCAAAGCAAAAATAAATTCCCTAACTTTTTAACTGTAGATTTTGTTGAATTAGGTGATGCTCAAACTGTTGTAAATCAGATTAATGATATGAATACTGATGTAAATGAATCATTTTCTTCGTTTAAGAAAATATTAATTGATATAAAGGATGTTTTAGGAAGATCAGTAACTGGTCTTTCGCACAATAAAGTTATTTTTCTTATCTATAATGATGGTTCAGTATTTAAACAACTTAATATAAATTAATTAAGAATTAACTAATTATTCAACTTTAAATTATAATTTGTTAATTATATTATCTAAAGTATCACTGTTTGTGTTTACTTCATGTTCTAGTTCTTCAATTTTTTTTGACTTAGCTAATTTTTCATATTTTCTTAAACCTAAATCATCTTTTATTCTTTTGTGAAGCCAGAAGATCTCTTGTTTTTTTCTAGTTTGATCAAATATATTATTCGATTGTATTTTAATAATAACATTAATAATAAGTTTCCAAATTGATTGTATTCCTTCATTATTTATTGACGAACAATATCCAACATGAATTGGATTTTCTCTGTTGATGTTTAATAGACCAACAGTATTCTTATATTGTACTGATGTATTTATTGCTTTGCTTTTATTTTCTCCGTCCGCCTTATTTATAATTATTGCGTCGGCAAATTCAATAATGCCTCTTTTGATTCCTTGCAATTCATCTCCAGCACCAGAAATCATTAATAGAAGAGTAAAATCAACTAAATTATTAATACTAATTTCGCTTTGTCCAACACCAACAGTTTCTATAATTATAATGTCATAACCTGCTGCTTCACATAATGTTATAGTTTCTCTAGTTTTGTTAGCAACACCACCTAAGAAACCACTACTTGGTGTAGGTCTAATAAATGCATTTTGGTCTGCTGATAGTTTTTCCATTCTACTTTTATCACCAAGAATACTTCCTTTTGTTTTTTCGCTAGATGGATCAATTGCTAATACCGCAACTTTATGTTGTTTTGATGTTAAATGTGTTCCAAAAGAATCAATAAATGTACTTTTTCCAACGCCTGGAATACCAGTAACACCAATTCTAATTGAATTAAAATTTTCATTTTTACATTTTAATATCAGTTTTCTAGCATTAACTTGGTCATCAGTATTAGTACTTTCTATTAAAGTTATTGCTTTTGATAAAGCAATTTTATTTCCATTTTTTATTTCATTAAATAAATTCATTTATTTAACAGCTATTGATGATATTTCTACGTTAACATTTTTAGGAAGTTTTGACACCTCAACTGCTTCTCTGGCAGGAGGATTATTTTTAAAGTATTTTCTATAGACTTTATTGACCTCATTATAATCATCCATGTTTTTCAAAAATATTGTGCACTTAACTATATTGTCAAAATTCATTTGAGCAGAGCTTAATATTTCATATATATTTTTCATAATCATTTCTGTTTCTTCTGCAATATTATTATTGATAATTAAATTATTTTTTGGGTTTATAGCAATTTGCCCTGAGCAATAGAGAGTTTTGTCAACTAAAACTGCCTGACTATATGGGCCAATAGCTGCCGGTGCATTTTTGGTATTTATAATTATTTTTTTCATGAAATTTAATTAAAAATTGAACTTCCAATGCGAACCATATTTGCATTGTTTTTTATAGCATACGAGAAGTCACCACTCATTCCCATTGATAAAATTTTAATATCATTATTTTTTATTGTTTCAAAAATGTTCGATAAAAATGAAAATTCAGAGTTTATAACAGATGCATCATTAGTATTTGTTGCCATTCCCATAAGTCCAATTATTTTAATATTAGTAAATTTTTTACTGTCATTAATAAGTTCATTTATTTCATTTTTATCAATTCCAAATTTATTAGATTCTTTTGCAATTTTAATTTGAACTAAACATTTTATTACTTTATTTATTTTCATAGCTCTTTTATTAATTTCATCTAGAAGTTTAATTGAGTCAATGGAATGAATTAAATCAACATGTTTAATAATATATTTAACTTTTTTTCTTTGTAAATGACCAATCATATGCCATTTAATATCACTAGGCATAGTTTCAGCTTTTTTTGCTAGTTCAATAGCATTGTTTTCGCCAAAAATTTTGTGTCCGCAACTATATACTTCATATATTGATGAAATAGATTGTTTTTTTGAAACAGCAACTAATGTCACATTATTTGGTAATGAATTTTTTATTTTAATAAAATTTTCTCTTATACTCATGTTAAAACTTATAAATTGTTAGACCTGATCTAAGTTTTGGTTCAATATATGTGCTTTTTGGAGGCATATATTTGTTTTTATCAGCAACTTTTTTAATTTCATTAATTGTTATAGGTTTTAGAATGAATGCAATATCGAAAGATTTAGAATTTATTTTATTTTTAACTTCTGCGAAATCAGTATTATTTGGCAAAAATTCCATCTTATCTGTTTTTCTTTCGTCTTTAATGTTTAAAATTGGAAATAAGATATTATTAAATAAGATAGAAACGCCAAGTCTACATATTTCATTATCAATATAACTGTCTTTCTTTGGTTGTAATAAGTATTTCTGATTAGATTTAAACATTATAATTTCATTTTGTTTTATTGGTATATCTAAAATTGTCTTATTAATATAAAATTTTTCATCAATTTTGTTAAATAATTCAAAATCTGTAATATTTGTTTTAACTAATCTATTAAAGCTTGAAACGTGTAATTGTTCTTCACTAATTAACAATGACATTATGTTTGTCTTGTTTTTCAACTTGCTAGTTGATGCACATCTATGATGTCCATCAGCAATATATGTTTTATCAATATTTTTAAATTCTTGAGTTATTTGATCAATTATTTTTTTGTTTGAAATTTTCCATAATTTATGTAGTACTTTATCTGTAGTAGTAAATTCATATTCAGGTCGGATTTTTTTAATATTTTGATAAATAATTTTTAGATTATTATTTTTTTTATGAGCCAAAAGTATGGCGTCAGCTTGAAATCTTGTTTCCTCTAAATATTCTACAAACATTTTTTCTTTACTATAAATAGTATTCTCATGTTTTTTAATATTGTTATTAGTGTAATCATCTGAGCTAACAAGTCCAACTATACCTATATATGATGTTGAGTTATAGCTTTGCTCATATAAATAATAACAATCTTCATTATCAGAAATTAAAATATTATTATTGTAAAATTCTTGAAATTTTTTTTTAACATGTTTAAATTTTTCCCTACCAAAAAGCTTATTTTCTAAATTAAAATCTGGATTGATAATATGTAAAAAAGTATAAGGATTATTGTTTATTTTTTCTGCAATAGTTTTATTTGAGTAAGTTAGATAAGATCTTGATGCAAACAAATTTGCTTTATCTCTTATAGGTCTAATTGCATTAAACGGAATAACTTTCACCTTTATTCTTTGTTATAAAATTTTATGATTTTTTCAGCTAATTCTATTCCTACTCTTTCTTGTGCTTCTTGAGTTGCTGCACCTATGTGAGGGGTAAGTGAAATATTATCTTGCATTAATAAATGAATAGATGGAGAGGGTTCGTTATTATAAACATCTAATGCTGCGTATGCTAATTTTTTTTTCTCTAAGGAAAACATTAAAATATCTTCATCTATCAATCCTCCTCTAGATGTGTTTATTATTCCCGCACCGGTTTTCATTAATTTAATTTCTTTTGCAGATATAATAGCCTTACCATCAATTTTCGGAATATGTAAAGTAATAAAGTCAGATTTTTCAAGAACTACATTTAAAGGATCTGTTACTATTGTAAATGTTTTTTTAGAATTATCAAAAAATTTCAAGGATATGTTAGCTTCTGAAATTGTTTTGTCATGCGCTAAAACATTCATTCCTAAACCAATTGCTATTCTTGCAACTTCTTGTCCAATTCTCCCAAAACCAATTATACCTATTGTTTTTGCATATAACTCTCTTCCAGATGAATATCTTTTTTTTAATTTTTTAAAATCTTTTTCTCCTTCCATTGGCATTTTTCTATTTGAATCATGTAAAAATCTTACCATACCAAATAGGTGTGCAAATACAAGTTCTGCAACAGATAAAGATGATGCTTTTGGAGTATTAATTACCTTTATACCTTTGTCAATAGCATATTCAACGTCAATATTGTCCATTCCAACTCCACCTCGACCAATTAATTTAATACTAGGACAATTATCAATAATATCTTTTCTTATCTTAGTAGCACTTCTTACTAAAATTACTTCATAATTATTTTTGTTAATTGAATCTAATAAACTGTCTTGATTTATATGTTCATTTGTTACTTTAAACCCCTTGTCTTTCAACAAATCAATTGCTATTTCTGGTATTCCATCATTTGCAAGTATATTTATCATTTTATAATTTTTCTACTTTTTGCATTACATCTATTAGCACTTTAATACTGTCAATTGGCATTGCATTATAAATTGAGGCTCTATACCCTCCAACAGAGCGATGACCTTTTATTCCGCTAATTTTAGTTTTTGAGCATTCATCTTCAAAAATTTTTTCTTTTTCTTGATCCAACATCGAAAAAGTAACATTCATATTTGATCTATCTGCTAAATTAGCTATTCCTTTAAACAAACTATTTCTATCTATTTCTTGATATAATAAATTTGCTTTTTCATTATTTATTTTTTCAATGTAATCAATACCACCTTTATCTTTTAACCATTGAAGTGTTAGCATAGAAACATATATTGAAAATACTGGTGGTGTATTAAACATACTTTCTTTATTGATATGAGTTTGGTAGTTTAACATTGTTGGAATATCTCGATTTGTTTTATTCAAAATATCATTTTTAATAATTACCATTGTTGCTCCAGCTGGTCCCATATTTTTTTGAGCTCCAGCGTATATAATATCAAAATTATTAATATTAATTTTTCTGCTAAAAATATCTGAACTCATATCACATACCATTGGGCTAGATATATTAGGAAAATTTTTTATTTGAGTTCCAAATATTGTATTATTTGATGTACAGTGAAAGTAATCAATATTTTCTGGAACAGTGTAATTTTTAGGAATATAATTAAAGTTTTTATCAGATGAATCTCCAACAATTATTGTATTTCCAAAAAGTTTAGCTTCATTAATAGCTTTTTTAGACCATGTTCCTGTATTTAAATATGCCGCTGAACCATTTAATTTCATTAGGTTATAAGGAACCATTAAAAATTGTAAGCTTGCACCACCTTGCAGAAAAAGCACTGAATATCCTGTAGGTAAATTAAGTAATTCTTTAACTAATGAAATAGATTTGTTCATTACATTTTCAAATGCTTTGCTTCGATGAGAAATTTCTATAAGTGAAAGTGAGTTTTCAAAATCTAATATAGCTTCTGAAGATTTTTTAAATACTTCCTGTGGTAAAATACATGGACCTGCCGAAAAATTATGTGTTTTCATTAAGCTTTATTTAACTCGTTCTATGTATGATTTTTTTTCAGTATCAATCTTAATTTTATTACCTTCCTCTATAAAAAGAGGAACATTAATTTTAGCTCCAGTTTCTGTTGTGGCAGGTTTTGTTGCATTTGTGGCAGTGTTTCCTTTAACTCCTGGCTCTGTATGACTAATTTCTAATATTACATGTAATGGAAGAGAAGCTGAAAGAGGCATACCTTCATCTGCATGAAATAAAACATCAATGTTATTACCTTCCTTGAGAAATTCCACATTACTAATAAATTCTTTTTGAAGCATAATTTGTTCATAATCATCATTATTCATTAGATGATAACTATTTCCTTCAGAATATAAAAATTGATATTTTCTATTTTCAATTCTAATAATTTCAATTTTAACTCCAGCAGTAAATGTATTTTCTAGTAATCTTCCGCTATTTAAATTTCGTAGTTTGCTTCTAACAAACGCAGGTCCTTTACCTGGCTTAACATGTTGAAAAGATTCAATTTTCCACGGCTCACCATTATGTTTTATGCAAAGCCCATTTCTAAATTCCGATGTTGTTGCCATATTTTTATTTTTGATTATAACCTTTCATAATACCTCTTCCGGAACTTTGTATAAATGATATAATTTCATCTCTTTCTTCAGATGCTATAATTTCAGTTTCAATGTTTAAAATTGCTTGTGTGTTATTGTAATTATTTTGATACAAAATTCTAAAAATATCTTGAATATGTTTGATTTTTTCATCATTAAATCCTCTTCTTCTTAAGCCAATTGAGTTAATACCGACAAATGATAATGGTTCTCTTGCTGCTTTAACATAAGGAGGTACATCTTTACGTACTAATGAGCCTCCAGAAATCATTGCATGCTTACCAACGCTAACAAATTGGTGTAAAGCAGATAAACCTCCAATAATTGCATAATCTCCAAGTGTTACGTGACCCCCCATTGCTACACTGTTTACAATTATGCAATTATTTCCAACTTTACAATCATGCGCAATATGTGCATAAGCCATGATTAAACAATTATTTCCAATAGTTGTTTTACCACTAGCTAATGTACCTCTATTTATTGTTGAACATTCTCTAATTGTACAATTATCACCAATAATTGTTAGCGATTTTTCGCCTTGAAATTTTAAATCTTGAGGTATAGCTGAAATAACTGCTCCAGGGAATATCCTGCAATTCTCTCCAATTCTAGCTCCTTCCATAATTGTAACATTTGATCCTATCCATGTTCCTTTTCCAATAACTACGTCTTTTTCAATGGTTACAAAAGGTTCAATTACTACATTTCTTGCTATTTCTGCGTTAGAGTCTATATATGCTAAGGGTTGATGCATTTTATATATTTTTAGGTGAAATTTGAGCTAATAAATCAGCTTCCACTACAATTTTTCCATTAACGAATCCTTTTCCATGCATGTGACATAATCCTCTTCTTATTGGAGATATTAAATTTAGACGAAAAATTAAGATATCACCAGGAATTACTTTTTTCTTGAATTTTGCATTATCAATTTTCATAAAAAAAGTTAAAAAGTTTTCTGGATTTTTTTCTTTACTTAGAATTAGAACACCGCCAGCTTGTGCCATCGTCTCTAATTGTAGAACTCCAGGCATTACTGGTTCTTGAGGAAAATGTCCTTCAAAATATTCTTCTTCTTTTTTTACAAATTTTACTCCAATTATATAATCTTCACCTATTTCTCTTATTTCATCAATGAATAAAAAAGGTTTTCTGTGTGGAAGAATTGTTTTTATTTTTTCTTTATCATACAGTGGATTTTTAGTAAAATCAATAATAGGAGCAGTTTTTTTCATTTCTTCATTCATTATTGTACTTAAATATTTAGCAAATTTAGTATTATTCTTATGACCAGGCTTAATAGCTTGTATTTTACCTTTAATTGCAACTCCAAGTAAAGATAAATCTCCAATTACATCAAGCAGCTTATGACGTGCAGGTTCGTTTTCATACCTAAGTGTTAAATTATTTAAGATGCATTCATTACTTACTTCTAAATTTTCTTTCTTAAATAGTTTAGATATTTTTTGTAACTTATCCTTATTAATATTTTTTTCAGCTATTACTATTGCATTATCAAGATCACCTCCTTTAATTAAATCTTTATCAATTAGTGTTTCTAATTCATTAAAAAAACAAAATGTTCTACATGAACTAATCTCAGAATTAAAATCTTTAATTGAAAACAAAGAAGCTTTTTGCTTTTTTAAAGCATTTGAATTAAAATCTATTTCAACATCAATTTGATATTCATTTGCTGGAGTTGCAATTAATTGAGTTCCAGTATCATTATCAACTATTGATATTCTTCTTTTAATTTCAAATATTTTTTTGTTTTTATTTTGATATATTGTTCCAGTTTTTGTAATTAATTCACTATATTTTTTTGCACTTCCATCTAAAATTGGAATCTCAATATTATCAACTTCAATAATTAAATTATCAATTTCAGATCCAGCTATGGATGCCAAAAGATGCTCAACAGTTCTAATTTCAGCATTATTTTCTTTTAAATTAGTACTTCTCTCAGTTGAAAAAACATTTTTAACTAAAGCTTTAATTTTTGGTTTTTCTTTTATGTCTGTTCTAATAAAAATTATTCCAGTATCTTCTTTAGCAGGTTTTAATATTACATTAGTTTTAACTCCAGTGTGAATGCCAAAACCTGAGACTTTAATAATATCTTTTAAAGTTTTCTGTTTCATTTTTTATTAATTATTTTATATAGAGATTCTATTTTTTTATATAATTCTGGAAGTTTTTTGAAAACTATATATGATCTCTGAAATTTCTTTATATTAAAAGCCATAGGACCTTGAACAATTACACCTTTTTTAATGATACTAGAAGCTATTCCACTTTGGCCTGCTATTTTCACTTCATCAGCTATTTTAATATGGCCATTAATTGCAGTTTGACCACCTATCATACATCTTTTTCCAATTTTTGACGAACCTGCAATAGCACTTTGTGCAGCTATTACTGTATTTTCACCAATTTCAACATTATGTCCAATTTGAATTAGATTATCAAGTTTAACACCTTTCTTTATTATTGTTGAACCCATTGTTGCTCTATCGATTGTAGTATTGGCACCAATTTCAACATCATTTTCTATTATTACATTACCAACTTGCTTAATTTTAGTGTAGTTTGTGCTTTTGTTAGGGGCAAACCCGAAACCATCTGCACCAATAACAACTCCAGAATGAATTATGTTATTATCACCAACACTACAATCGTTATAAATTTTTACACCAGAATACAAAATTGTATTTTCTCCAATATTAACATTTTCTCCAATAAAACAATTTGGAAAAATTTTGACATTTTTTGATATTCTTGCATTTTTATCAATAAAGGTAAAATCTCCTATGTAAACATTTTCAGAAATTAGAACGTTTTTTGAAATTTTTGAATTACTAGAAATCCCATTTTTTTTTAGAGTTTTACTACTATATATTTCTATCATTTTACTGAAAGAAATATAAGGGTCTTTCACCTTTATTAGAGTTTTATGTATTTTTCGTTCTGAGATAAAAACATCACTTACAATAATTATGCTAGCATTAGTAGAATAAATAAATTCAGTGTATTTTGGATTAGCTAAAAATGAAATATCACCACTTTTTGCATCTTCAATTTTTGAAACATTTTTTACTTTTGTTTGTGGATTTCCTATAACTTCTCCATCAATTATTTCTGATATTTCTTGTGCTGTTAAATTCATTTTTACAAATCTAATAAATATAGATATATGTCTAAAATTTATTTTTAAATTCTTTAGGGTAGCATAAAAAATATTTTTGTTTAATGTTTGTTTTCCTATTACTAAAATGATCTGAAACTTTTGTAAGATCAACAATTTCATTATTTTTTAATAAAATATTTATTTTTTCCTCATTAATATTATAAGTGTTATGGCTAATTTTTTTTGAAAAAACAAAATAAGAAGCTTCTTCTTTGCTTAAATTATATTTCTCTTGTAATAAACAGTTAATTTCATCAATCTTCCTTGATGAAAATTTTTGGTCTTGAATTTTTATTTTAAGAAGATTTCTGTTAATTATCATATTAGAAAGATTAGACAAAACCTTATCTTTTTCATGAGTCCATTGTTTAATACATGTATAGATTTCATAATCATCTAGTTCAGAAAATTTTTCTAATAAGTTTTCATTATTTTTAAAATCAGTGTAAGTATAATTATTCTTTAAAAATGGTAGTAGTGAAGGGGTAGAGAATATTGTGATATTATTTTGAACTAATTTTTTTGCTCTCATAAGTATATTTATAAGAATATGTTCTGCTGAAATAACTGTTTTATGCAAATATACTTGCCAATACATTAATCTTCTAGCAAAAAGAAATTTTTCAATTGAATTTATGCCTTTTTCTTCAATTACAAGTTTATCATCAACTACATTCATCATATTAATAATTCTTTCAACGCCTATATTTCCTTCATTAACACCAGTATAAAAACTATCTCTTTTTAAATAATCAAGTCTATCCATATCAACCTGAGAAGATACCAGATGATAAAAATATTTTTTTGAATAATTATTGCTAAAAATATTTATAGCTAAATTCAATTTTTTACTAAAAATTTGATTTAGTTTTTCCATATACAATAATGAGATTTTTTCGTGAGAAATATTTTTAACAATTGTTTTCTCTAAAGCATGAGAAAAAGGGCCATGTCCGATATCGTGTAGTAATATTGCTATTTTTAATGCTAAACTTTCTTTTGTACTTATTCTTATTTTTTTTCTTTTTAGATATTCAATAGTCCTTTGCATCAAAAACATTGATCCTAATGCATGCTGAAATCTTGTGTGATTTGATCCAGGATATATTAAGTTAGCTAGACCTAGTTGTGTGATTCTTCTTAGTCTTTGAAAATATTTATGATTAATCAATTCATTTATTAAACTGTCTTCTAAATAAATAAAACCATATATAGTATCATTTATAATTTTATCTTTTTTTTGTATATGCATGTGATAACTGATCTTTTTTTTATTTTTTTGTAAAACTAATAAATAAATTATGATAAATATTCTTTGGGCGGATGATGAAATCAATTTGTTAAAACCACATATAATTTATTTAGAAGATAAAGGTTATAATGTTATTTCAGCTAAAAGTGGAGATGAAGCACTCGAGCTATTGGGTTCTAATAATTTTGATCTTATTTTTTTAGATGAAAATATGCCTGGTATTTCTGGTCTTGAAACGTTAAATGTAATTAAGGAAAAATACAGACATGTTCCTGTAATTATGATTACCAAGAGTGAGGAAGAAAGTATAATGGAAGAGGCTATTGGTGCAAAAATATCTGATTATTTAATCAAACCTGTTAATCCTTCTCAAATTCTATTAGCTATCAAAAAAAATTTAGATATAAATAGATTAGTAGATGAAAAAACAATTAAAAATTATCAACAAGAATTTTCTAAAATATCATCTTCTTTATCAACAATTTCTAGTTTTGAAGAATGGTGTGATATTTATAAAAAATTAACATATTGGGATTTAGAAATAGATTATTCTGCAGAAAAAAGTATAGAACAAATTTTAGAAATGCAAAAAGATGATGCGAATAAGCAATTCTTTAAATTTGTTAAGAATAATTATAAAAATTGGTTGTATGGTGATGAACATTTGCTTTCCCATAAAATTATAGAAAAAAAGGTTGTTCCAATTTTAAATAATAATGTACCAACCTATTTTGTATTAATAGATAATTTGCGTTATGACCAATGGAAGATTCTCGAACAAGATATAATAAGTGATTTTAAGATTATTTCAGATGAAATGTATACCAGTATACTTCCTACTGCAACTCAATATTCAAGAAATTCAATTTTTTCCGGGTTACTTCCTTTAGATATTCAAAATAAATATCCTCATTTTTGGAAAAATGATCAAGATGATGGAGGAAAAAATTTATTTGAAAAGGATTTGTTATTACATAATTTAAGTAGGCTTGGAAAAGATACCTCAAAAATTTCATACACAAAAATTACAAATATTGATTATGGAAGAAAGTTTATTAATAAAATATCTAATTTAAAACATAATCTTTTAAACGTAATAGTATATAATTTTGTGGATATGCTATCTCATGCTAGAACAGATATGAAGGTTATTAAAGAATTAGCTGATGATGATTCAGCTTATCGCTCTTTAACTAGATCTTGGTATTCACATTCTCCTCTTAAAGAAATTATTAATGAGATATCAAAACAGCAAGCAAATTTAGTTATAACAACTGATCATGGAACAATAAATGTTGATAAACCATCCAAAGTAATAGGTGATAGAAATGTTAATGATAATTTAAGATATAAACAGGGGAAGAATTTAAATTTTTTATCTTCTGATGTGTTTGAAATTAAAAATCCAAAAGAATATTTTTTACCAATACAGAATGTAAGTAGTAAGTATATCTTTGCTAAAGAAAAGATTTATTTTGTTTATCAAAATAATTACAATCAGTTTGTTAAATATTATAAAAACACATACCAACACGGTGGAATATCAATGGAAGAAATGTTATTGCCTTTTATTATTTTAAAAACTAAAGTAAATGGCTAAAAAATTTATTGTGGAAAATATTAATGATTTGGATGTAATATCTTTAAAAATACTTAAATTTAATAATCAATATAAAAAGTTCGCTTTTTTTGGAGAGATGGGTGTTGGAAAAACGACACTTATAAAATTTTTACTAAAAAATTTGGGTGTAAATGATAATGTTACTAGTCCTACTTTTTCAATTGTCAATGAGTATTTTAGTGAAAAGTTTGGATCTATTTTTCATTTTGATTTTTATAGAATAAAAAACGAAAAAGAAGCATATGATATAGGAATTGATGAGTATTTAAGCAGTGATAATTATTGCTTCATTGAGTGGCCAAACAATATTAATAGTTTTATAGATGATAACTTTGTTAATGTTTATATTGATACTATTGATGATAACAAGAGAAATATTATGATAAATTATAAAAAATGAATGTAAAGAAAACACTTGATACTAAATCTCTCTTACCAAAAGAAGAAATGTTAGAAGTAAAACCAGGATTTAAATCATTAGAAATAGGTATCCCTAAAGAATCATCATTTCAGGAAAATAGAGTTAGTTTAACTCCAGATTCAGTAGGTGTATTAGTTGCTAATGGTCATTCTGTTATTATTGAAAAAGATGCCGGTTTAAGCGCTAATTTTAAGGATGATGAATATATCTCAAAAGGGGCACATATAGCAAGTTCAAATAATGAAGTTTTTAAAGCAAACTATATATTAAAAATAGAACCTCCTACTGAGGATGAGCTTTCATTAATGAGTGATAGTCAAGTTTTAATTTCTGCTTTACAAATGAATACCAGATCTGTCAATTTTTTTGAAACTCTAAATAAAAAAAGATTAACTGCATTAGCTTTTGAATTTATTAAAGATCAACACAATAAATTACCATTTGTTAGAATTATGAGTGAAATCGCTGGTAATACTTCTATGTTAATTGCTGGAGAATATTTGTCTACAGCCAATAACGGAAAAGGACTTATGCTTGGAGGGGTTTCAGGTCTTATTCCTACTAGCGTTGTAATTATTGGTGCTGGAACAGTTGGTGAGTATGCATGTAGAACCGCTCTTGGTTTAGGATCCTCTGTAATTGTTTTTGATGATTCTGTTACTAAGTTAAGAAGGTTGCAGAATAATATTAATTCAAGAATTAGTACATCTACAATGCAACCTAAAGTATTATCTAAAGCATTAAAAAGAGCTGATGTTGTTATTGCAGCTTTACAAATTGGAAATGGAAGAGTTCCATGCGTTGTAAGTGATCATATGGTTAAAAGTATGAAGTCTGGTTCAATTGTGATAGATGTAAGTATTGATCAAGGAGGTTGTTTTGAAACTTCTGAAGTAACTTCACATAAAAAACCAGTTTTTGTGAAACATAATGTAATACATTATTGTGTTCCAAATATTGCTTCTAGAGTAGCTAGAACAGCTTCTTTAAGTATAAGTAATTTATTAACTCCTATTTTAATTAATATTGGAGATTTAGGAGGTATAGATAATGCAATAAGAAAAAATGAATTTTTACGTTCAGGTATTTATAATTATAATAATAAACATACCAATAAAATTTTAAGTAAAAATTTTAAATTATCTTATTATGATCTGAATTTATTAATGGGAGAATAGTATATGCTTAGAAGATTTATATTATTTGGATTTGGTATTTTTTTGGGTGTTTTTTTTCTATCATTTGGGCCAAATAATAGATTAAAGAAAAATTTAAAAGATTATATTAACTATTTTGATATGAATTCAAGAGTTATTTATCATTTAAATAAAGTAGAAAATATTAAATTTTCAGATAAATCTATTTGTCAACTTAATTCATATTCATTAGAAAAAAATGATATTCTTCATGATATTTTAGATGCAAAGGTTAATTTTAGTTTAAGTAATACTTCTTCTAAACCATGTAAAACTTATATAGTTGAGAAAGTTCATAATAGTAAATTGTTGCAAATGAAATTTTTGTTATGTGATAAAGATTCTAATGTATTTTTAGAATCATTAAAATATGAGAATGAAAAATTTAATTGTTTAAATTAAACTTTCTACGTTTTTTTTCTTTTGAAATATTTAATAATTCACGATTCATTTGTCCTGAAATAGAAGTGTTTTCTTCAGCTCGTCTTATTAAGTATGGAATAACTTCTTTTATAGGGCCGTAGGGTACATATTTTGCTGTATTAAATCCATGTTCTGCTATATTGTAAGAAATATGATCACTCATTCCCAATAGTTGTGAAAAATAAATTTTTGGGTCACTTTTTTTAATATTATTTTTTTTCATTAAATCAATTAATAATTGACTGCTATTTTCATTGTGTGTTCCGGCACAAATTGATATATGATTTATATTATCACAACATATCTTTAGGCTTTTATTAAAACTGTCGTCAGATTTGTTTTTTGTTTTGAATACAGGTACTTCATATTTTAATTTTATAGCTCTATCTATTTCTTGCTGATGATATGCTCCTCTAACCAATTTTATACCTAATAAAAATCTTTCTTTTTTGGCTTTTGATATAATTTCATTTAAATAGTCAAGTCTATCTATTCGATACATTTGAAGTGTATTATATATGTAAACTTCTTTTTTATTGTACTTTTTCATCATGGAAAGAACAATCTTATCAATACCTTCTTGGATCCAACTTTCTTCAGCATCAATAAATACTGGTATTTTGTAATCATAGCTTGCTTTACAAATTTTATCTATTCTATTAATAAATTTTTGTTTTTCTGTAATTTCCTCTTTATTTAAATTTAGATTAGAATTGATTTTTTCTAATAAATTGAATTTAGTTAGCCCTGTTGGTTTAAAAACTGCAAAAGGTATTTTTTTAGAGTTACTTGCTTTAACAATATTATTAATAGTTTCTTTTTTTACTTTTTCGAAATCTACTTCTTTTTCTTTTCCTTCAACAGAGTAATCTAATATTGATCCAATTTTGGATCGCCATAATTTATCTATTGTTATACTTGTATTTTTTATATTAGTGCCTCCGCAAAATTGTTTGAAGATTGTATTTTTGATTAAAAAACCAATGGGAATTTTTAAATTAATTAATAATTTTGTTAGAGTTATTAATGATTTGGAAATAACGGGATTGCTTATAATTGAGAATATGAGTAAAGATCTATTAAGTTCAAAATTTGTTTTGTCCTTAAAAGCAACTTTTAAATTGTTAAAAATAGACATAACTTTATTTTATTTTTTGTGTTATCATTAATCCATCTCTAATTGGAATTAATATTGATCGTACATTTTCTAAATTATTAACGTATTTATTATAATCATGTAATGCTTTTGTATCACTGTCTTGATTATTATTTAGTACTTTTCCGCTCCACAAAACATTATCTGCTATAATATATCCTCCCACATCAATTTTTTTAAATAGTAACTTAAAATATTTTATGTAATTTTCTTTGTCAGCATCAATAAATGCAAGTTGAAATGAGGAGTCAATATTAGGAAGAATGTTTAAAGCATTTCCGATATGCTGTTTAATATTATTTTTCCATTTTGATTTTAAAAAATATTTTTTCGCAATTGCTGTATATTCATCATTAATATCAACAGTATGTAAATGTCCTCCTTCTTTTAAGCCTTCCGATAAACACAATGCAGAGTAGCCAGTGTACGTACCTATCTCTAATATATTTAATGGTTTAATCATATTACTTAGAAAAGCTAGAAATCTTCCTTGAAGATGACCTGACAACATTCTTGGATTTAAAACATTAGCATATGTTTCTCTATTTAGTGATTTTAATAAGTCAGATTCTTTTTCAGTAAAATCTAGTGAATAATTTTCTATATTTTTATCAATAAAATCCATTTCTAAAAAAAAAGCCACTACTAAGTGGCTCTATAAAATTCTAAGTTAATGTCTAAGATTTTTTTACGTCATCTGATGATTCTTGTTCTTTATTTTCTTTCTTTACAGATTCTTTTTTTGAACAACACTTTTTCGCTTTAGACTTAGAACACGATTTGCTTTTTCCATAGCTATTAGTTTTGTTAAAATTAAATCCATCAGAAGAATTTTTTTTAGAAGAACATTTTTTGCTTTTAGAACATTTAGATTCACAACTTTTATTAGATTTTTCAGTTGACGAACATTCTTTTTTTGCTTCATTTGATTGACAGCCACATGTTGAACATGCATATATGCTTCCAGCGGATATCATTAATGTAATTGTAAAAAAGTAAGCTAATATTTTTTTCATGATAATAATTTTAATTGTAACAAATATAATAAATTATTTTTATTAATACTTTGCTATTATTGTTTTGCCTCCAACAACTTTATCATTTAGTTTTATATTTAGTTTTGTATTTTTAGGAAGAAACAAGTCCACCCTAGATCCAAATTTTATAAAACCTAGTTCATCACATGATTTTACATTTTCATTTATTTTTCCATAAGTAATTATTCTTCTTGCTAAAGCTCCTGCAATTTGTCTAACAAGAATAGAGATTTTATTATTTTCAATAACTATTGTACTTCTTTCGTTATCTGTAGACGACTTTGGATTCCACGCAAATAAAAATTTTCCTGGATGGTATTTTTTATATTTAACTTTTCCTTGTAAAGGATATAAGTTATTGTGCATATTTAGAGGTGACATAAATATTGAAACCTGAAGTTTGATTTCATTGTAATATTCATTTTCTAATGTGTTTTCAATTACAACAATTTTGCCATCACATGGTGCATAAACTATATTTTCATCTCTATTAAAATTTCTCTTAATTATTCTAAAAAAATATAATGTGGATAATAAAACAAAAATTGAAATTATTAGAATTACTTTAGTTGTTATAATCGAAAAATAATTTGAAGATAAAATATACAAGCACAAAATAAGTAATATTTCGGCTATAATTATTTTACGTCCTTCTTTATGTATTTTCATCTTATCATATTTATAATAACAACTACTGGAATTGTAATTAAAATTGCATCTAATCTATCAATAATTCCTCCGTGACCAGGAATTATTTTCCCATAGTCTTTAATATTTGATTTTCTCTTGTAATAAGATGCAATTAAATCACCAATTGTAGCTGTTATTGGTAAAATAAATGCAATTATAATATATTCCTGAAATAAAAATGCCTTATAATTCATTAAAATAAAACTAATTGTTAGTGTAAAAATATATCCACCAACAAATCCTTCCCATGATTTTTTGGGTGAAATTTTTGGTAATATTTTATTTTTTCCATACCGACTTCCAATCAAATAAGCAAAAGAATCAAATGTCCAAGTTAATATTAGAATATATAAAACTAATGATGGATCAAATTCATTTTCACTATTATTATCAATCAAACTATTTATTAATAAAAAAGGTAGAGAAACAAATATTAATGGTAAAATTGTTTTTTTCTCTAAAATATTCCACATTTCATAAATAGAAATACACCCAAGAAGAACATATAACAGCAAAAAAGAAGTTTGAGAATATGTAGTTCCAAATAAAATAATTACTATAAAAATAAATCCAGAAATAGATCTTTTAACTAATTCATTCATTGTGTTTTTGAATTAATTTTACGCTTTTCTCTACATGCTCACGCTTAACATAAAGGTTTGAATAACCAAACATATTATAAGACGAATCTTTTTGATTAATTATTACGGCATCTATTTTATTATTCTTTAACATTTGTGTAATAATTTCAACTTTATACAAATCTTCAGATCTTAAAATATTAATCCAATTATTATCCAATTATTTATTTGTATTTTTTTTTAATTGTTCTTCTTCGTATGAGAGCCATTTTCTTTCTCCAAATATATTTACTAAATCATTTTTAAATATAACTTCATTTTTCAATAGTTGATTAGCTAACTCTTCAAGTTTTTTCTTATTTTTTAATATAATATTTTTGGCTCTTTTATATTGGTTTTCGATAATTTTACTAACTTCTGAATCAATTATTTGTGCTCTTGTCTCTGAGTACGGTTTTGTAAATCCAGACTGTTGACCACTTGAATCATAATAAGATAAATTACCTACCTTTTCACTTAAACCATATATACTAACCATGGCATAAGCTTGTTTAGTTACCTTTTCTAAATCACTTAATGCCCCTGTTGAGATTTTTTTAAAAAATAATTCTTCAGCTGCTCTTCCTCCTAGAGCAGCACATATTTCATCTAACATTTGTTCGGTCGTAGTTAATTGTCTTTCTTCTGGTAAGTACCATGCTGCACCTAAAGATTTTCCTCTTGGTACTATTGTTACTTTTATAAGTGGTGAAGCAAATTCTAACATCCAGGAAACAGTTGCATGTCCAGCTTCGTGAAAAGCAATTGTCTTTTTTTCATTAGGTGAAATGATTTTTGATTTTTTTTCTAGTCCACCTATTATTCTATCTACTGCATCTAAAAAATCTTGTTTACTAATTTGTTTTTTAGATTTACGTGCTGCAATTAGTGCAGACTCATTACAAACATTTGCAATATCAGCTCCAGAAAAACCAGGTGTTTGTCTTGCAAGAAAATTAATATCAATAGATTTAGAAATTTTTAAAGGTTTTAAGTGTACTTCAAAAATTTGTTTTCTTTCAATTAGATTTGGCAAATCAACAAAAATTTGTCTATCAAATCTACCTGCTCTTGTCAACGCTTTATCTAATATGTCAGCTCTGTTTGTAGCTGCCATAACAATAACTCCAGAGTTTGTGGAAAAACCATCCATTTCAGTCAAAAGTTGATTTAGTGTATTTTCTCTTTCATCATTACTTCCAGTCATAGCATTTTTTCCTCTAGCTCTTCCAATTGCATCTATTTCATCAATAAATATTATTGATGGTGATTTCTCTTTAGCTTGTTTGAAAAGATCACGTACTCTGCTAGCACCAACTCCAACAAACATCTCAACAAAATCAGAACCTGAAAGTGAAAAAAATGGCACTTTAGCTTCACCTGCAACTGCTTTTGCAAGTAATGTTTTTCCTGTACCTGGGGGTCCAATTAGCATAGCACCTCTTGGAATTTTCCCTCCTAGTCTTGTATATTTTTCAGGTGATTTGAGGAAATCAACAATTTCTGTAATTTCTTCTTTTGCTTCTTCTAATCCAGCTACATCTTTAAAAGTAATTTTCATGTTAGCTTTATCAATTAGTTTTCCTTGAGTTTTACCAATATTAAATATTTGACTTCCAGCACCTCCAGAACCACTCATTCTTTTCATTATAAAAAACCAAATACCTATGAAAAAAATCAATGGTAAAATCCATGATAAAATATCTCCTAGTATATTTTCTTTAGTCTCATAATAAGGAGATATCTTTTCGAATTCATCAAAACTCCTTTGAGCCTCCTTTAAATTATCATTAAAGGTTTCTACAGATCCTATTTCAAAATAATAATGTGGTCCATAGTTAGGTGTTTCACTAAAATTTTTTTTATTAACGCTTTGAAAAAATTCTTCATTTAAATTTTCTCTATTTATATGAATGAAAGCTTTTTCTTTGTTGATTATTACAATTTTATCAACTTTTTTAGGTTGTAACATTTTAGTGTTAAATTCTTGCCAGTTAGTTTGTTTTGTGGAATTTGATCCAAAAAATTGAACTAGCAGAAAAAATAAAAAAATAGCACCGTATATCCAGTATATATTAAATTTTATTACTTTAAATCCTTTAGGTATTTTTTGTTTTTTCATAGTTATATTTTCTTATTTTAAACTAATTTGCTTAGCATCTCCCCATAAATTTTCAATATTGTAAAAATCTCTAATATTTTTTTGAAATATATGAATTACTATATCTACATAGTCCATTAAGATCCATTCACCCTTATTTGTTCCTTCAACACCGTATGGTTTATCACCAATTTTTTTGCTAATAATTTTTTTAATATTTGACTCTATTGCATTAACATGAGTGTTTGAGTTTCCAGTACAGATAATAAAATATTTACATACTGAGGTGTCAATTTTTTGTAAATCTAAAGTAATAATTTCTTTTCCTTTCATTTCGTTAATTGCTAAAATGATATGTTCTAATAATATATTGGTTTTAATATTTTTTCTAGACATATCTTTATTAGATTTGTGTTGCAAAAATACGTGATAATTTTAAATAAATAAATCTTGATTGCTAAAAATAATATTCATTTTGATAAAATTAGTTCAACTAATGATTATGCATTATCAATTAAAAATCATTTTTTATTTAAAGAAGGGTTGATTATTTCTTCTAATTTTCAAATTAATGGAAAAGGTCAATATAGTAATTCATGGCATAGTGAATATGCGAAAAATTTACTTGTTTCTGTTGTTTTGCATCCAAATTTATCTGTCAAAAAAAAATTTGATTTAAATAAAATTGCATCTTTAGCAGTTTGTGAATTATTATTTTCTTTTGGATTGAAAGCAAATATAAAATGGCCAAATGATATAATTGTTGATAATAAAAAGATTTGCGGTATTTTAATTGAAAATATCATATCTAATAAAATTATTAAAAAATCAGTTATTGGTTTTGGAATTAATATTAATCAGACCAAGTTTAAAAAATATAGTATTCCCGCAACATCATTAAAAATGTTAAAGCAAAATATTTACGATGTAAAAGAAGTGAAAAAAGACTTGATTAATTACTTATTCAATAATTTAAATTCTTATCGAAAAGGAAGTTTTCATGATCAAAAGTATCATGACTTAATATATTCATTAAATCTTAAAAGAAATTTTTTAATTGGTGATAATTTTGTTGAAGGTATTATAAAAGAAATTGATCCATTAGGAAATTTAGTTGTATTAGTATCTGGCAAAAAAAGAAATTTTAAAGAAAAAGAAATTTCATATATATTTAGTTAAATTATTTTTTCCATTTTGCTGGATTTTTTCTCCATTCTTTTAATATAGGAAAATCATCTTTGTTTATATATTGTGATTTTAATGCTTCTTCTAATAAATAATCATAAGTACATAAAGAAATATACTCACTGTTTATATTCTTAAAATTATTAAGTGAATCTGTAAATCCGTAAGAAAATATAGATGCAACTCCTTTGACATTTAACTTGTTATTTCGTAAAGTATTAATAGCTTCAATACTACTTTTACCTGTACTTATAAGATCTTCTATAAGAACAACTGATTGTCCCTCTTTATATTCTCCTTCAATTTGATTTTGCTTTCCGTGTTCTTTTTGTTTTGATCTAACATAAATAAAAGGGAGTCCTAGCTCTTCTGCAACTAAGACACCATGTGGAATTCCAGCTGTAGCAACACCTGCTATAATATTTGCACCTTTGTAGTGATTTTTTATGATGTAGCTTAAGGATTGTCTAATATAATTTCTTATCTCAGGATAAGATAATGTTTTTCTATTGTCACAATAAATTGGTGAGTTCCATTTTGATGCCCAAACAAAAGGTTTTTCAGGTTGTAAAATAATTGCGTTAATTTGCAATAAAGATTTTGCAACTTGTTTAGCTATATCAATATCATAAATCATTATGCAAAAATATAAAGTTTATATTAATAATACTTCAAATATCAAAGTAGATAATTTAAAAAATTTTAAAAAAAAATATAATTGTGTATACGCTAGTGGAGGAGTCGTTTTTAATTCTAAAAATGAGGTGTTATTGATTTTTAGAAATGGTGTTTGGGATCTTCCTAAAGGTAAAATTGAATTAAATGAAAGTTATGAAGATGCTGCCCTTAGAGAAGTAACTGAAGAGACAGGAGTTAAAAATTTGGATTTAAAAAATTTTATAATTACAACATATCATACATATTCACAAAATTCTATTGATTATTTAAAAATTACTAATTGGTTTGCAATGTATACTAAATCAAATATGAAATTAGTTCCACAATTGCAAGAAGGAATTACAAAAGCTGAGTGGGTAAATTATAATGATATATCTGATAAAATGGTTAATGCTTATGGAAATATTAAAGATGTTTTAAGACATGTTGAAATTTAAGTTTTTTTTAAAATTATATTTTTTTTGGTTATTTCTATTTTTTATAAATAGAGTAATTTTCTTTATTTTTTATTTTAAAAGTTTTAAAAATATTAAGATACTTGAAATCTTACAAATTGTTCCAAATTCAATAGAACTGGATATTTCTTTTATTTCATATGTTGCTTCCATAGCATTTTTATTGATTCTTCTAGGATTCATATTGTCGTCTTTTAAAATTGAACCATTTATTAATAAAACAGTCAATTTTTTTATAGTTAGTATGATATTGTTTACAAATATTGTTTCTGCTGGAGAAATTTGTCTATATAAGGAATGGGAATCCAAGCTAAATTATACAGCTTTAACTCATTTTAAGCATCCTAGAGAAGTCTTTTTAACGGCATCTAATATTGATTATTTGATTTTTAGTTTTTACATATTAATTTCTATCATTGTAATTAGATTTTATTTTAACAATATTAAAATTCATTTCAAATTTCAAAAAAGCTCATTCAAAAGTATTTTAAAGAGAGTTTTTTTCGCTCCCTTAATACTTGGTGTTTTTTTTTATTTTATAAGAGGGGGTATGCAATCTATTCCAATAAATATTAGTGATTCATATTTTTCAAAAAATATTATTGTAAATGATTTAACTGTTAATTCTAACTGGAACATTATTCAAAGTTATTTTAAATCTTCAAGAAGTATAAATGGTAATCCTTACATAAAGTATTCAAAAAAAGAATATGATTTATTTGTAGAAAATTATATAAGTGATTCAAATATTACGGTTTTGCCAACAAAAATTTTAAAAGATAATCAACCAAATATTGTTTTTATACTTTTAGAAAGTTGGTCTGCAGACATTATTGAAAATTTAGGAGGTTTAAAAGATATTACACCAAATTTTAAGAAATTAGAAGAACACGGCCTGCTCTTTACTAATTTTTATTCAAATGGATGGAAATCGGAGCAAGCTGTAAGTTCTATTTTTTCATCATTTCCTGTATTCCCTTATATTTCTATAATTAAAGAAACAGATAAAGCAAGAAAATTACCATCAATAAATAAATCTTTAAAAAACTATAATAGTTCATTTATTTTTGGAGGTCAATTAAGCTATGGTAATATAAAAGGTTTTTTATTAAATCAAAAATTTGATTTAGTTCTAGATATTGATGATTTTAACTACCCCAGAGGTAGATTAGGAATTCATGATGAATTTATGTTTGATGAGTTTCATTTACATTTAAATAAAATGCAAAAACCATTTTTTAGTACACTTTTTACCTTAAGTTCACATTCTCCTTATGATTTTCCTTTTAAGCATAAATTTAGTTTTAATAGTAGACATGATCCATATGTTAACTCAGTAGCTTATACAGATAGTTGTCTTGGTGTTTTTTTTCAAAAAATAAAAAATGAAAAATGGTATAACAACACTTTATTTATAATTGTTTCAGATCATAGTCATAGTACACCAATTTATAGGAGGGTAGCACAGAAAGAAAGATTTAAAATTCCAATGTTATGGTATGGTAATGTGTTACATGAAAAATATAAAGGACTATCTAATGAAATCTTATCTTCTCATATTGATATTACTCCAACTTTATTATCTCAGCTTAATTATAAAGTTGATTCGAAATATTTTGGAAATGATATATTTAAATTAAATAAAAAATATGTCCCATATTCATTTGTAAGAGGGTATGGTATGATAAATGGTTTTTCTAACTATGCTTATTCAATAACATATGATAAACCTTTTGAAATTGATATTAAAAAAGATTCTAATATTATAAAAAATACGGAGCTATTTATGCAGTATAGTTTTGATAAATATATGCATATTAAGTAATGAAATACTCATCACACATTATTATTGTATTAATTTTAATAATATTTTATTATGTATTTTACTATACATCAATACATAGCTTTGAAAAAAAGAGTTTTTTTTATCAAAATAATGATAAGTTTTGGGCACACAGAATTCTAACAGAAGATGAATTTAACAATTCTTCCTTAGTTTTTAATGGTGTTGAGATTGATTTGTATTTTGATAGTTTAAATAATTATTTTTTAATTAGGCATGATAAAATTGTTAATAATCAAACTCTTGAAGATTTTCTTGGTTCTGTTGATAATAGTAAAATGTTTTATTGGTTTGATTTAAAAAATTTATCGTCTAAAAATTATAAAAAATCATATGATAGGTTTTTATTTTTAGACAGTCTTTTTAATTTAAATAATAGAATTATAATTGAATCAAAAAACATAAATTATTTGTCAAATTTTAAAAATTTTAATGTAAGTTATTGGTTGAAAGATTATAGTTTTTTTTCTAGTTTATTTAATATTTATAAAATCAAGTCTGATTTAATAAAGTTTCGTCCTAATGCTATTTCGTGCGACTATAAATCAGTTGACTTTTATTCTAATAAATTTCCTAATTATAATTTGATTTGCTGGACAAATAATATGAATTACAATAAAGAAAATAAACAATTAACCAAGATAGTTTCTAAAAAAAATGTGAAAATAGTTTTGATTAACAAAGTTCTTAGATAAACTTAAAATTCATTACCAGAATCATTTTTAATATCATCATTTTTAATATTAGTTTTTATTTGTTTGAATTTTAGTTTTCCTAGAGAATAATTCAAGCTGAAAGCAAAAGAACGAAATGGAATTGTTTTTGTGGTAGATTGAGAGAAAAATTCTCCATCTAAATCGGATCTAAAGATTTTATTTTTATTAAATGGTTCAATAATTCTAAAACCAAATGATCCATTCTTATTTTTAAATTCCCTTTTAATTCCAATACTCATCATTGAAAATGATGTGCTTTTTCCTTGAATTGATTGAGTAGGAGATCTAAAGAACGCAAAACTTTCAGCTTTCCATTTTTTTGTTATGTTTATATTAAAATTAAAATTATAACTATATAACACTACTGGTTTTGTCCAGTTTGTATATCCAAGGTTTTTATCTTTACCTGAGTATGTGTATAGATTTAGTCCTCCTCTAAGATTTATTTTTTTAAGTGATAAGCCTGTAAATAGACTAATTCCATTTTGTTTACTTTCTCCAATATTTTTATAAGTTGATCTTGAAACTCCGTTTTCTACAGTATCTAAAAATGATTCGATTACATTTTTTGAGTGTTTGTAATAGATTTGAATGCTAGATTGAAAAACTCTTTTGAACGAGTTTATTCCGATTTCATATTGTTTTGTTTCAGTCGGAATAAGATATGGATTTCCAGTTGTAATATTTTTATTATCTGTTCTGTTTACATTTGTATTTATTTGTCTGATACTAGGTCTTGTAATTCGCTGATTATGACTAATTTTAATTGAGTTAATTGGACTGAAAGATTTCGAAAGAGTTAATGATGGAAGAATGTTGTTGTATTCATTTTCTATTGAACTATTATTATAATTAGACTGTGATTTGGTGTATTCGTTTCTTACACCAGCTTTAAATCCAATTTTATATGGTAATTTTATTTGTGTTGAAAAATAACTTGAGGCAACAAGTTGATTATAATTAAATTGTTCCGCATTACTATAAATAGCAGATTCCAAATCAGAATATACTATTTCTCTATTTCTATTAATAATTTTAAAACCACTTTCAATATTGTTTTCTATATTTTTCTGTCTCCTTTTTTTCTTAAATCTTGTTTGGTTTTCAATAGATTTTGTATTAATTTTTTTTAGTGGATAAACAAAGTCTAACTGAAAAGTTTCTTCATGTATTTTTTCATCATTTTGATTTATTGTATAAGTATTATTTTCATTTAATTTAGTATTTGATTCATTAATATTACCACCAATTTGTAAAGCAACTGAAAGTTCTTTGCCTTCATGATTTGGATATTTTTTAATGTAGTCAGTTGTCCATTCTAATTTAAGAGTTTGATCTGTTTTTTTTGTGTAATTAAATGTTGTATCAGTTTCTTCATTGTATGCTGTGTAGTAAACACTTTCGTATGTATTGTTGGGTTTACTTTTACCTCTAAAGCTTAATGAAGAGTTTATAGTATTTGATTTATTTATGTCATAATATCCACTTATTGAACCTCTGTATCCATTAAATTGATTTTCTGATGTTCCTATTTTATATAATTGGTTTGTGTCATTATTTGAGTTCCAATCATATCTTTCGTATACATCATTACCTTCTCTCATTGAAAAACCACTTCCAAAACTTCCTGCTCTAACACTTAAACCTATTTTACCTTTTCCTACATTAAAATTTGTATTGTTACTTAGTGTTTTAGAACCAATATTAGTTCTGAAAGATGCTTTATATCCATCGATTCTTTTCTTTTTTGTAATAATATTTATTATACCTGCATCTCCGTCTCCATCATATTTTGCTCCAGGACTTGTTATTACTTCAATACTTTTAATTTCATCAGCAGGAATCATTTGAAGAGCTGTGTTAACGTCTGAAGAAAAAAATGAGGATGCTTTACCATTTACAAGAAATTTAATATTTCTAGATCCTCGAAGACTAATATTATTTTCTAAATCAACACTTACTAAAGGTGTTTTTCTGAGAACGTCAGTTGCGTTATTTTCTGTTTCATTAAGATCATTTTCTGCATTATAAACTATTTTATCAATTTTTGTTTCATAAATTAACTTTCTGTCTTCAATGTTAATCTGAGATAATAATTTAGTGTTTTGATTAAGAGAGATTGTATTAATAGTATTATTAATTTTATCAGCTGTTTTGTTAATAAACACTGAAGTATCTTTATATCCAATAAAACTTATGTTAATTCGATATTTTCCAATTGAAATATTAGTAAATAAAAATTTGCCTTTTGAATTTGTAATCGTGCCTTCAACTAACTTATTATCTTTAGCATTATAAAGTGAAACTGTTGCAAACTCTAAATTTTTATCATTAGTATTTTTTATTTTTCCTTTAATATAACCAGCATCAAAAGTTTTTGAATCTTTAAAGTTTTGTGATTTTATATTTTCACTAAAAAATAATAACAAATAAATAAATAAATAAATATTTAAATATCGCATGAGTATTCAAAAAGTGATCTTTTTTTAATAAGTTTTGCAACTCCTTTTGGAACTGATTCTTCCCAAGAATTATCATTACAATCTTTTATTTTTTGTAAAACATCTTTCGAAAAAATACCTAAAACATCATTATTGTATTCTAAATCTTTTATTTTACCATTAGATAGTAAATAATTATAAATATCTTTAACTCTTGGATGAATTGGAATATTTGAGCTGTTTAATAACTTATTGTTTTTTGAAGGTTTGAATGGGTATAAATAGAATTTAACGTTTCTAGTAAATATAATACCAAAAGCTTCCATAATACCTCCATTTAGATTTCTGTAATATTTTTCTTCAAACATGCTAACAAAATTATCAACTCCTAATATCAGACCCATTCTTTTGTTTGAAAATTGTGATAAGTATTCAATTAGTTTGTAATATTTTTTATAGTTAGATATCATAACAGTATAGCCAAGCGAACATAATATGTCAGCTCTATCTAAAAAATCTTGATCATTAACATCTCCATCAGCAGTAAGATTACTTAAAGTTATTTCAAATAATATTTTAATATTATCTTTATTTACTCTTTTATTAATTTTATATTCTTTTAATCCTCTCTCTAGCATGTCAATATTTACTTTGGTAACTGGCCTGAAACTACCACGAATTGTTAGAATATGTTTTTTATAAAGTATATCTGAAGGTTGCTGACTTTTACCATCTGGTGTAAAAATAACTGCATTAGTCATTCTTTCTTTTACCAAAGTTAAACTTAAAAGTCTATTATCAATATTTTTAAATGCAGGTCCTTTAACTTCGACCATGTTAATTTCAAACTGATCTTTAGATAAATTATCATAAATATTTTTGAGTATTTCTTTTGGATTTAAATTTGAAAAGCATGCATCAACTAAGTTTGTTCCAATAATACCAATTGTTTCTTGTTGAAGTTTTGCATCTTGATCATGCAAATCAACATGAAATATAAAATCTGATGTATCTTCCGAACTGTTTCTTTGAAATCTCAATCCGATCCATCCGTGACCTTTTGAAGTTTTATCATAGTTGATTGTAGAAATTGTATCTGCATACGTAAAAAATCTAGTTTTCCTATATCTTTTTCTATCTAATCTTTCTTCAAGTAAATTGTATTCATGATCTAACATCTTTTCCAATCTATTTTTACATACATATCTACCATGTTCTTCTTTACCATATATAGCATCTGAAAAATCTCTATCATACGCAGACATTGTTTTTGCTATAGTTCCTGATGCAGATCCAGCTTTAAAAAAAATTCTTGCAACTTCTTGTCCCGCTCCAATTTCTACAAAAGAACCATAAATTGTATTGTCTAAATTAATTCTTAGAGCTTTTTGACCAGGTGTTAATATTACTTTCTCATTCATTTGATAATATTATTTCTACAAATTTATTATATAATTTATTAGTCAAGCATTTTTTATGTATAATTTTGTAAGATTAATTTTACTTTATGAAAATTACTTTATTGGGTACTGGAACATCTCAAGGTGTTCCTGTAATTGCTTGTGATTGTAATGTTTGTTTATCTAAAAATAAAAAAGATAAAAGATTAAGAACTTCTGCAATGATTGAAGTAAATAACGAAGTATTTATTATAGATACTGGTCCTGATTTTAGACAGCAAATGTTATCTAATAATGTTAATAATATTAGTGGGGTTTTTTTTACTCATCATCACAAGGATCATGTAGCAGGAATGGATGATATCAGAGCTTTTAATTATAAGTGGCGAAAGGATGTGAATATATATTGTAATTATATCACTGAAAAAGCATTATATAACGAATTTCCATATGTTTTTGTTAAGGATAAATACCCTGGAGTACCAAAGGTTAATATTAATTTGTTTTCAAATAAAGAATTTTATGTAAATGATACAAAGATCATACCGATTAAAGCAAAGCATTATAAATTAACTGTATTTGGTTTTAGAATAAATAATTTCGTTTACTTAACCGACGTTAGTGAAATATCAGTGAAAGAAAAACAAAAATTATATAATGCAGATTTAATTGTTTTAGATGCATTAAGAAAAGAGAAACATATTTCTCATTTCTCTCTAGAGGAAGCACTATCTTTATTAGATGAAGTTAAACCAAAGAAAGCTGTTTTAACTCATATCTCTCATTATATGGGTTTACATGATGAAGTTAATAAAGAACTTCCTGAAAACATTAAGTTAGGATTTGACAACCAAGTTTTTAATTTGTAAATTTGTCACTATATTCCTAAAACATAAAAATTATGCACAAATATTTTATCTTCTTAACTTGTTTTTTATTTAGTTTATCGTCATTTTCTACAACACATACATGTAGTGACGGAAATTGTAGTGATGAATATGCTGTAAGATATATTAAAGACAAAAATCCTGTTGATGCCAATTTTCAAAAAATATTAAGAGATCAATCTTTGTGGCAAGATTTTTTGCAAGATCATCCAAAGTGGTATGTTATTTTTAATGAGAATAATTTATTACCGCATAGAGCATTTGGTACTCCAGTTCAGCTTTCAAATGGTAGTAACGTAGGAGAGAAGGTTTTAAATTTTTTAAGTGGGCATAATTTTACTTTACCAAATGATTTAAGACTTGAGAATGTTAAAAAGAACGATAAGCATATTAATATACATTTTAAGCAACATTATAATGATTTAGAAGTCGTTGATAGTAGACTATATGCTAAGTTAAGTTTAAATGATGAACTTTTGGTTTTTGGATTAGATGTTTATAATGATATTACAATTAGTTCTAACCCTACAATTTCAGAAGAAACTGCTATTTTATCTGCTTCATCAGATATTGCAAGTCCGATTACGAAAAGTATGGTAGAGGAGGATCTAAAAATACTTCCTATTCCAACTAATCTGGGTTCATATAATTATCACTTGGTTTATGTTGTAAACATAGAGACAAGAATTGAAGTTGGACCAGCAAATTATGAGTGTTATGTTGATGCAAATAGTGGAGCTCTTTTAATGCGAAAAAATAATGTTTTATATGAAGCACCACCTTCGTCAGCAATTGTTAATGTTGAAGGAGAGGTATATACTACAAATCCTTTTAATCCTTCATCTGTTGAAAAGATGATAAATTTAAGAGCTAATTATAGTGGTTCTACTGATTATACAGATAATTCAGGAAATATTAATATTCCATCAAACTTTGGTAGTGTATCATATTTTTTAGATGGTAGGTATGCTGAAGTTAGAACAAATAGTTATGTTCCTAATTTCGCATCTTCTGCATCAAACACCAATGTTAGCTTTGATAACAGTAATTCAACAATACAGGAAAGAACTGCTTATCATTCTGTAAATGAAATTCACGCTCATTTAAAAAGTGTTTTTCCAAATTTTACAGGATTAGATTTTCCATTAGAAACAAATGTTGATGAAGCTGGTAGTTGTAATGCCTATTATGATGGAAGTTCAATTAATTTTTATGCTGAAGGAGCCGGTTGTGCTGCTACTGCTAAATTACCTGATGTTGTTTATCATGAATATGGTCATGCTATTAATGGATGGAGATATGGTTCTGGAATGCAAAATGGAGGTCAAAATGAAGGATATGCAGATATATGGGCTATATCTCTTGCTCAAAATCCAGTTTTGGGGTTTGGTTGGGACTTAGTTGATCCGAATGTTTATGTTAGAAGATATGATATTAATAAAAAGGTTTACCCTCAAGATTTGACAGGAGAGGTGCATGCTGATGGAGAAATTATTGCTGGTTGTTTTTGGGATACATATTTAAATCTTGGGAGTATGACGCAGATGTTAGATTTATTTAAATATACATTTGATGGTGCTCCTCAAGCACCTAATGGGGATGAAGGCATTTTATATACAGATATTCTTTTAGAAGTATTATATGGTGATGATAATGATAATGACTTAACTAATGGAACTCCCAATGATGATGATATTGTAAGTGCTTTTGCATTACATGGAATTACACTATTATCAAATACTAATTTATATCATAATCCAATAGAGACTGCAAATAGTAATTCTTTAATTAATTTAAATACTAGTATTTCAATGACATATCCTTGGGCATTATCTACCGCTGATTGTTATTATAGAATAAACAGTGACACATCATGGAATCATTTGCCAATGACACTAACTGGTACAGGAAATAACCAAAACGCTCAAGCTACAATTTCAGGTCAGCCTGATGGAACAGTAATTGCATATTATATTTCTTTGACCGATATATATAATTATCAATCAGCAATTACTCCTATGGCAGCTAATATATCTCCTGTAAAGAATGCGAATGTTCCTTATTTTATTTTAGTTGGGTATAATTTAGTTGCTGAAGAGGATTTTGATTTTAATGTTGGTTTTTGGCAAACCGGTGATCCAGGTGATTTGGCTACAACAGGTTTGTGGGAAATCGGTTCTCCGATAGCTTCATATGATAATCCTCAACAAATGTCAGGTATTGTTCAAACAGGAAGTCAACATACACCAGGAGGTTTTTCATGTGCTTTTACGCAAAATGCTGCATCAATTTTTGATGGCATAGGATCTAATGATGTTGACGGTGGACATACGACATTATATTCACCATACTTTGATATGACCTCATATACAAATCCAGCAATCAGTTACTATAGATGGTATACCAATTCACCCCCTAGCGGCGCAAATCCAAACGCAGATTGGTGGCAGGTTCTTATAAGTGATGATGGAGTTAACTGGAAATATATTGAAAATAATAAAAGTTCAGAAATTAATTGGAGAAGATATGCCTTTAGGGTCCAGGACTATGTTAATTTAACAAATTTAGTACAACTAAAGTTTATAGCATCAGATAGTTTAAGACCAGGTCAAAATTTAGATGGGGGTAGTTTGGTTGAAGCAGCTGTTGATGATTTAAAGGTTTTTGAAGCCAAAACTAATACAACTAGTCTTAACGAAAGTATGCTATATTACAAAAAGAAACTTTTAAAAATTACTGATTTAATTGGAAGAGAAATCAATCCAAGAAATATAAAAGATTATTCTAAAGCTACTTTAATATACATTTACAGTGATGGTAGTGTAGAAAAAGTCGTGAAGAACTAACATTGCTGATACTTTTTGTTGTTGTATATAGCTAGAGCTTTACCTTGCATTTTCTCGTTAACAAATGGTGTGTTAAAAGATTTTGATTTAATGCTAGATTTGTTAAAGTTCCAATTGATATTTGGATCAAATAAAGTTATATTAGCTTTTTCACCTATTTCGATTAATGGACAATCAATGTTTAAAATTTTTCTTGGATTTATACTAATCTTATCAATTATTTCATTTATGCTTAGCTTACCTAATAGATTTTTACATAATAAACCAAAAAAACTTTCTAGACCAATTATTCCAAATTTTGCATGCTCAAATTCCTTATTTTTATCATCATCTAAATGTGGTCTATGGTCAGAAGTAATTACATCAATAATATTTAACTTTAGAGCTTTAATAAGAGAATTTATATCTTCATCATTTCTTAACGGAGGAAGTAGTTTAAAATTTGAATTAAAATCATTTAATTGCTGATCATCAAAAATTAAATTGTAAAGACAAACATCAGCAGTTATATTTATTTTATTTTTTTTAGCTTGTTTAATAATAGCAACACAATCTTTAGTTGAAATGTAAGATAAATGCATTCTTGAATTTGTGTATTCACATAATATGATATCTCTATTTGTCATTATTTCTTCAGCTATTTTAGGCATTCCTTTTAATCCAAGCGAAGTACTAACTAAACCTTCATTAATTAAACCATTTTTAGACAATGAATGATCATTTGGATAATTCATAATTAGTTTATTTGAATCTTTTGCATATAAAAGAGCGATTTTTAAAACATTACTATTTTGTAATGATTCTTTATCATCGGTAAATGCAATACAACCAGCATTGTTCATATCATGCATCTCTACAATTTTTTCACCTTTACCTTCTAATGTAATATTTCCAGCTGGTAAAATATCAATAATTGAGTTTGAATTAAATTGCTTTATATATTTTACAGTACTGCTGTTATCTACATTAGGATTTGTGTTTGGGCTTAATAAAACGCCAGTAAAACCACCTTTTTTTGCTGCCTCTGAACCTGATTTAATTGTTTCTTTTTGTTCGTTTCCTGGTTCACCAAAATCTACATGCATATCAAACCATCCTGGCGATAAATGTAAATTTTTGGATTTGAAATCAATAGTTTTGACATTTTTGTAATTTTTGATACTAACATTTGAAGCGATTTTTTCAAACTTACCGTTTATAATTAGAATATCTTTCTTTTTGTTGTTGTGTTTACTATTTGAATCAATAATTAAACAATTTTTTATTAGTATGTTCATGATTTTAAATATTTAATTAGAAAAATCTCCAATGCAAAAAATATTAAGGATAAAATTAATGCTAATATCCAATATTCTTTAATTTTAATATTATTTTTATTTATGTATTTTTTGAAATTTGATATATTTTTATCTATAATATCAAACTCTAGATTGTTAATTTTTCTCCAATTGTAAATTTCACTTCTACTTGTTAGTTTTATATTACTTTCTTTTTTATCAAAATTAAATGCAATTTTATCAACTATTTTATTTTTATTTTTAAGATTATATATACCATTTTTTAATAGAATGTTTCTAATTATGTAATATATTTCTCCTTCAACATTTTTTCTCTCAACTATAAACTCATTATTTCCATCAGTTAAATTTAATATTTCATTTTTTGATTTATTATATTTTGATTTGAAAGAAGTTAGTTTTTTTAAGTTATAATATATTTTTTGATTTGATAAAGATAGTGAGGCAATATTCATAAAAAGTGGCACAAATATTGCATGTTGAGTTAAATTATTTTGTTTGTTATCTAAAGTACTGTTAAACATGTATATAAATTTGTTATCTTTTTTATATAAAGTTAAGAATGGATTCCCATTTTCTAAGGAAAGTAGGTTAGTGCTTGGATAATTTTTATTTTTAATTAAATGAATATTTGAATAGGGATAAATAATATTTTCAAATTTATTATCAAATACATTTTTAAAAATGGGATGTTCATCATCAAGTTTATTTATCTGATATTTATCTTTATAAATTCTATTAATTGTATTAAGTTTTATTTTAGATAATGAATTATTAAAACTCTCAATTTCAATGTCATTTGGTGGAATAATAACACAATCAAAATTATTTTTTTTATCTATTAATAAATTAATTAGAGGATTTGGAAAGTTATTTATCTCATTTATTATGATTAAATCATAATTTTTTATGGTGTTATAATTTAAATTATTAATATTAGAAGTAGAATAATTAAATAATAAACTGTCTTGACTAAATAATGCATTAAGATATTTGTTTTTAATTTGATTATTAATACATAAAATATTTGTTTTTTTATTTAGGTTTAAATTGAAATAACATTTATTATCATAAGTTACAGGAGAGTCATTTATATTTAAATATCCAGAAATAGATATATCATTATTTTGATCAATAACAAAGTTGATTGTTTTTGTTTCTCCAGCCTTTAAATTAATATATTGTTGTGATTTTTGTTGATTATTTATATAAAGAAAAACTACTTTATCAGTCACTTTTATATCACTATAATTAGTTAATTGAGCATATAATGTTATGTTATCGGATACTTTAGTTATTGGATTAACTAACCATATTGAATCAATACTAGTATTGCTAGTTTTATGATCTACTGGTACAATCGATAAGTCGAGTGATGAGTCAATATATTTAATATTTTCAATATCAAAAGATGATTTTTGTAGATCAGAAATATAAAAAACTCTTTTCTTTTCCTTTATGAAAGATGTGAAAGATAAAATTTCAGAGAATGTTTTTCTTTGGTACGTACTTTCAATATTATTAATTTCATTAATAAAATTTTTTGATTCAAACTTATATTTATTTTTATTTGAAAAATTATTTGTTATAAAATATAAGTTTTTGTCAGAGTTATTATTTGCAATGATTTTAGCTTTTTCTTTTGCAATATTAAGAGCACGACCAAATTTTGTTTCAGCATCCATACTAAATGAATTATCTACGTAGATAAAAATATTGTCTAGATTATTTTTATTACTAATTGATTTAAATGGCTGAGCAAATGTTAGAACTAAAAAGGTGATTGCTAAAATTCTTGATATAAGAATTAAAATATTTTTAAGTTTTAGTTTTTGTTTTTTTTCCTCAGAAATCTTTTTTAAAAAACGAATACTACTAAAATAAATATTTTTGTATTTTCTTAAATTTAATAAATGTATTATGATTGGTACAAGAACAGCAAATAATGCATATAGTATTTCTGGGTTTTGATATTTCATCAAAGCACAAAAATAAAAAAATAATATAAATCAGCTATATATTAAATTATTTTCCCGTCTTGAATAAAAACTTTTTTCTTGCCAATACTAGCAAAATTATTATTGTGAGTAATAATTACAAAGGTATATCCAAATTCATTGTTTAATTGCTGAAATAGTTTATATATTATTTCGGTGTTATGTGAATCTAAATTACCTGTCGGTTCATCGGCTAAAACAAATGATGGTGAGTTAATTAGTGCTCTACAAATTGAAATTCTTTGTTTTTCACCCCCAGATAGTTGATTTGGTTTGTGTTGTGCTCTGTTGGTAAGTTCTAATTTTTTTAAAAGTTCATAGGCTTTTTTTTCTGCTTCTTTTTTTGTTATTCCTTTTATGAAGGCAGGAAGACATATATTCTCAAGAGCAGTAAATTCTGGAAGTAAATTGTGAAATTGAAACACAAAACCAATTTCTTCATTTCTTAATTTATAAAGTTCTTTTAAGCTTAAATTATTAATTAATTTTCCATTAATAAAAATTTCTCCATCTTGGATAGTGTCAAGGGTTCCTATTAAGTTTAAAAGCGTTGTTTTGCCAGCACCTGATTTTCCAAGGACAGAAATAATTTCACTTTTATTTATTTCTAAATTTATATCATCTAGAACCTTGATGTTATCATAAGAGTAATGTAGATTGTTAATTTTTATCATTTCTAAGGTAAAGATAATCTAAATAATATACAATTTTAAATGAAATACTATTTTGTTTAGCAAATGAATAAGTTTGATTAACATTATCAGTCCAATCATAATTTATATTTTCATCTAAAATATCAACTCCATTTTTCCACACTACACTTATCAAACTTCCAGAACTATACCACCAGTTCCAGCTTATATCAGAAGTCCATGTAGTATAGTTTTCATTTTCATTGAGATTAAATAAAAAATTATTCAAATCTAAAAAACCATCATCTTTTAATGAATGATAGCTTAAATTTTTGACTTGGTCAATATGATATCGTAATTTAAAAGAAAAATCCATTATATTGTTTATAATATAACTTCCTGAAAATACATTAGTAATCATATTTGTATTTCTAATTGCTATTACTGGGGCTTCGTTTACATTATCGGAATAACCAATGTCATTAAATTTATTTTTAATTGATAAAACATATTTTGTTGAAAATTTATTATTAAATCTGTATCTAGGTGAAACTCTCCAGCTGTATTCATATCCCTGATAAAGTGGGTTGGTTTGAACGCCACCACCTAAATCTAACGCAAACTTCTTTCTAAAATCACTGGAAGAATATGCACTAAATCTAAGATATTTTGATTTTTTAACAATGGTATTAAAATCACCTGTTCTAGCTTCATAATAATCATTTTTATGTAAAGGATGACTAGAAATCTTTCCCATTAAAAAAAGATAATTTTTCAATACAAATTTAGTTTCAGCTTCTAGATATAAATTTACAAAATTATTATTTTCAAAAAGAGATTCTTGATTTGCAAAAAAGTAATATTTGGAGGAAATAAAATTTTTATTTTCTTTTAATTGTTCATAACCAAGTTCTAGTTTATTAATTAATTCATTATTTTTTGAATAAAAACCTATATCGTTTGGATCATAATTTTTATCACTTATAAATGTTTCTAATTTATATCTATAATTACCACTATTTTTTTTAATAGATAATTTTCCTGAAGAACCCGAATTATTATTTTCAAAATTTTGGCTAAACTTAAGACTAGCATCTAGAACATGAGTATTTTTTTTATTGTATAGTTGAGTAAATATTCCACTTACATTTGAAATAGAGGAGTTTAATGATGTTAAATTTGTATTCATTAAGCTAATGGATGAACTATTTTTTAATGCTTGATCTAAAATTATTATATTATAATTTTTAAAAGGTTCATTATCAGTTTTGTTACTAATTGCATTTAATCCTGCTATACCAAGTCCATTCTTGGATCTGCCACTTACTTTTGTTGCATTAATTAAATCATTTTGTAATCTTCTACTGTAAAACATATCTCCACCTTTATTGAAAAGTTCTATTCCCTCATTAAAAAATTGTCTTTTTTCATCATATTTTAATTCAAAAGGTGTAAGGTTGAGAACCATTGCATCAGCGCTAACTTGACCAAAATCAGGTATTAAAGTCATATCCAAAGTAAAACTTTCATTAATCCCGTATTTTAAATCCATTCCATAATTATATGGAAGATTATATTCACCAAGGTAAGATTCCGCATAAATAGATGCATATGGCATGAAAGATAGTCTAAGTGGATTTTTAATATTATTTATTCCATTTAATAATCCAGACTGTATTGCTCTATTTTCATATTCAATATCAATATAGTTCCATGAATATTTTTCTCTATGTCTTCTGATTGTTCTGACCATGTTCATAGCCCATTTTGAATTATTATCATTAAATCTAATTTGACTAAAAGGAATTGCAATTTCTGCAGACCATCCAAGATCATTAATTTTGACAGCGGAATACCATATTGCATTCCAGTTTTTATCAGAGCCAGTTTTTGATAATTTTTTATCAATTTGAACACCTGCAGCTGTAATCATAAAATTGTATTCAACCTGCGTATTATTAAATGGATCAATATATATTTCAAATGCATCAAAATTTTTATTATCATCGTCTCTTTTAGAAAGTTCTCTAAGAACGCTGTCGGGATGATTATCAAACATCATAATTCCAAAATATATATTTTTATTATCATAAAAAATTTTAACCTCAGTTTTGAGATTATCTCTTTCTTTTTTGCCATTATTTGGTTCCAGTTGAATAAAATTATCTGCTAAATTTAAATTTTTCCATACGGATTCATTCAAATCACCATCAATGTCAGGTTTTGAATTGATTTTTTTTATGCTATAAATTTTTTTCTCAGAAAATTGAGAAAATGAAATCATAGGAATTAAAAGAATTAAAAAATAAAAAAGTCTCATTTATGTATTAAGATTTGCAAAAATAAAATAATTCTATTTAGTAACTTGTATTTAAATCCAATGATATATTTTTACATTTAAAATTAAAACATGAATCTACACGAATATCAAGGAAAAGAATTGTTAAGTAAATATGGGGTAAAAATACAAAGAGGTAAGGTTGCCACTACTACTGAAGAAGCAGTTAATGTTGCAAATCAACTAAACAAAGAAACTGGTACTAATTGGTGGGTAATTAAGGCTCAAATTCATGCCGGAGGTAGAGGTAAGGGTGGGGGAGTTAAACTTGCAAAAAGTATTGAAGATGTTGAAAAAATATCAAGTAAAATTTTAGGAATGAAACTAATAACACCACAAACTTCTAATGAGGGTAAATTAGTTAATCAAATATTAGTTGCTGAAGATGTTTATTATCCGGGTCCAAGTGAGAATTTAGAGTTTTATATTTCGGTTCTTCTTAATAGATCTACTGGAAAAAATATGATAATGTATTCTACTGAGGGTGGTGTTGATATTGAAACAGTTGCTGAAAAAACACCAGAACTTATTTTTACGGAAGAGATCAATCCATTTGTTGGTTTAACTGAAGAACAAGCAAATAATATTGCTTCAAATTTAAAGTTATCAGGAAATTCACATACAGAGATGATTACTTTCGTTAAATCTCTTTACAAAGCATACGATTCAATTGACGCATCATTATTTGAAATTAATCCTGTTCTTAAAACTTCAGACGATAAGATTTTGGCAGTTGATTCAAAAGTTACTATTGATGATAATGCTTTATTTAGACATAATGATATTAGTCTTCTTAGAGATAAAAGAGAAGAAGACCCAATTGAAGTTGAAGCAGATGAATTTGGTTTGAACTTTGTTAAACTTGACGGAAATGTTGGTTGCATGGTAAATGGTGCTGGACTAGCTATGGCTACAATGGATATTATAAAGATGGCAGGTGGAAATCCAGCTAATTTTTTAGATGTAGGCGGAACTGCTGATGCTAAGAGAGTTGAGCAAGCATTTAGAATAATTATGAAGGATCCTGAAGTCAAGGCAATTTTAGTCAATATTTTTGGAGGAATTGTAAGATGTGATAGAGTGGCACAAGGGGTTATTGATGCTTATAATAATATTGGTACAATTAATATTCCTATAATTGTTAGATTAGAAGGTACAAATGCAGAAAAAGCAAAAAAATTACTTGACCAAAGTGATCTTAAAGTAGAATCAGTTATTTTATTACAAGAAGCAGCAGATAAAGTAGCAGAATTAGTAAACTAATTATCTTGAAAAAAAAAGAATTTGTAATAAATGGATCAAATGGAAAACCTATTCTGATTGATGTTACTTACAGCGAAAATAAATGCCCAAAAAAAGTGGTTATTTTCTGTCATGGATTTAAGGGTTTCAAGGATTGGGGAGCTTTTAATAAAATATCTGAATATTTTGCAAAAGAAAATTTATTTTTTTTAAAATTTAATTTCAGTCATAATGGCACAACTCTAGAAAATCCATCTAATTTTGATGACATGGAAGCTTTTGGGAATAATAATTTCTGTATTGAATTAGATGATTTAAACTTTGTTATCGACTGGATTTTAAACAACCATTATTTAAAAAACGAAATTAATATTAATGAGATACATTTACTAGGTCATAGTAGAGGAGGAGCTATTTCAATTTTAAAGTCAAATGAAGATAAGAAAATTAAAAGTGTTATTAGTTGGGCAAGTCCATCTAATTTATTATCAAGGCTACCAAGTGGCGACAAATTAAATACTTGGAAAAAAACAAACGTTGCATATATATACAATAGTAGAATTAATAAAAATATGCCAATGTATTATCAGTTTTACGAAAACTGTATTTTAAATAAACATAGATTATCAATTGAAAAATCTATAAAAAGACATACAAAACCACATTTAGTTATACATGGATCTGAGGATCCAACAGTACCTGTAGATGATGCGTTAGAAATGAAAAATTGGAATAATAACATTAAACTAGAAATTATTGAAAATACTGACCATGTTTTTGGAAGTTTTCACCCTTATAATCTAGATAAGTTTAATGATCATTTAGAGATTGTGATAAAAAAAACAATTGATTTTTTAAAACTCCAATCTTGCTGAAGGTGCTATATTATGTTTTGTAAAATCTCTTTTTAAGAACTTATAATAACCAGCAATTGCTATCATTGCGGCATTGTCTGTGCAATATTCAAACTTTGGTATATGTACACTAATATTTTTTTTATTGGCTAATCTGTAAACTTCCTTTCTAAGAAGAGAATTTGCAGACACTCCCCCTGCTATTGCAAATGACTTTACTTTTGTATTGTCAATAGCTTTACTTAATTTATTAATTAATATACTTACAATACTATATTCAATAGATGCACACAAGTCACTCAAATTTTTATCAATAAAATTATTATCTTTTTTAATTTCTTTTTCAATTTTATATTTAATTGATGTCTTTAATCCACTAAAACTAAAATTTAAATCTTTAACCTTTGGTTTTCCAAACACAAATGCATGTTTATCTCCAGACTCTGCATTTTTTTGTATTTCAGGACCACCAGGATATGGTAAGCCTAATAATTTTGCCGACTTATCAAAAGCTTCTCCTGCTGCATCATCAATAGTAGATCCTATTACTTTCATGTCATCTGTGCTATTAACTAAGACAAATTGTGTGTGACCACCTGAAACAGTTAAGCATAAAAATGGAAATTCTGGTTTTTTTTGTTTTTCATCATCAATAAACAAAGATAAAACATGACCGTGCATGTGATTAATTCCAATTAGTGGCTTTCCAAGTGCCAATGCAAATGATTTTGCAAAAGAACTTCCAACAAGCAGTGAGCCTAATAATCCTGGCCCATTTGTGTATGCAATTGCATCAATATCAACTTTATTAATACCTGCCTTTTTTATTGCAGTGTCAATTATAGGTATAATGTTTTTTTGATGAGCTCTAGAAGCAAGTTCAGGAACAACACCGCCGTATTCTTTATGAATTTTTTGATTTGCAATATTATTAGATAAAATTTTTGTTCCTACAGCTACGGCTGCGGCTGTATCATCGCATGAGGATTCAATTCCAAGAATAACTGGCTTTCTATTCATCTAGCTTGTTCAAATAATGACCCATTTTATCTCTTTTGGTTTTTAGATAAAATTTGTTGTGTTCATTAGATTCTATTTCTATAGAAACACTACTAGTTATCTTAATTCCATAGGCGGACAATCCAACTCTCTTTTTTGGATTATTCGTTAGTAATCTAATTTTGGAAATATTTAAAGCTCTTAATATTTGCGCTCCGATACCATAATCTCGGTGATCGGGTTTAAATCCAAGCTTAATGTTTGCTTCTACTGTATCTAGCCCTTGTTCTTGAAGTTCATATGCTTTAAGTTTGTTAATTAATCCTATTCCTCTACCTTCCTGGTTCATATACAGAACAACTCCTTTTCCTTCATTTTCTATTGCATTTAACGCTGCTTCAAGTTGAAGACCACAGTCGCATCTACAGCTACCAAAAATATCTCCAGTCATACAAGAAGAATGTACTCTCACTAAAACTTCATCATTTTCATTCCATTTACCTTTGTAGACAGCAAGATGTGATTCTCCTGTATTTTTTTCTTTGAAAGCTTTCAGCATAAAATCTCCAAATTTTGTTGGTAATTTTACATCAACTAACTCATTAATTAAAGATTCGTTTTTTATCCTGTATTCAATTAAATCTTTTATTGTTATAAATTTGAGGTTAAATTTTTTTGCTAACAAAAATAATTCTTTTGTTCTGGCCATAGATCCATCATCATTTAAAATTTCGACTATAACTCCAGCAGGCTGTAATCCAGCTAATTTTGCAAGATCAACAGCAGCCTCTGTGTGGCCAGCTCTTCTTAAAACACCGCCATTTTTTGCTTTTAATGGAAAAATATGTCCTGGCTTACCTAATTTTTTTGGGTTTAAATTTGGATCTGATATTGCTTTAATTGTTTTAGCTCTGTCTTTAGCAGAAATTCCAGTTGTACATTCATCATCAATAAGATCAACAGAAACTGTAAAAGGTGTTTCAAAATTTGATGTGTTTTTTCCAATCATTAGGTCTAGCTCTAATTCTTCACATCTTTTTTCAGGAATTGGTGTACATATAAGACCCTTTCCATGCGTTGCCATAAAATTCACCATTTCAGGTGTTACCATCTCTGCAGCTGCAATAAAGTCTCCCTCATTTTCTCTGTCTTCGTCATCAATTACAATTACTATTTTGCCTTTTTTAATTTCTTCAACTGCTTCTTCAATGGAATTAAAATTCATTATTTATTTTTTTGCAAAAATAGTAAGTTTTATTTAGGATATACTAAATAAATCACGATCATTTTTTGCTTTGTAAATTAAAAATAATGAAATTGGTATAAAGACTATATTTGATAACCATATTCCTTCATATGCTTCAATACTTAAATCTTTTGCTGATTTCTCTCCAATCATTGACAGAACATGATATAAAAGGAAGAATGAAATTGAAATAACTGCAGGTAATCCAAAACCACCTTTTTTAATAATAGATCCTAATGGTGCACCAATTAAAAATAAAATAATGCATGCAAATGCAAGGCTATATTTTCTATGAAGTTCAATTTTATGCTTTGTAATTACAATTTTTTTGTAATTAATATCCTTGCTATAATTTGCTAATAAAGACTTCATTGTTTTAAGTTTATTAATCGTAATAGAATAAATTTTGTTATTGTAGTTGTTTTCATTTTCTAAAGATTTTGATTTGATAGATAAGTTTTGAACGTTATAGTTCTTATTTAAATTAATATTAAATTCAGATTTTTTAGCAATGATTTGTTGATTTAGTGAGTCAATGGATTGTTTTAACTGTTTAGTATTTAACATTGCATAATGTCCTTTGTATAATTTCTGACTATTGTTTAAAATATTAAAATTGCTTAAATCAAATCTAATTAGATTTGATTTAAAGTACGTTCTTCTATATGTAGTTTTTTTATTTTTAGAATTTTCATTTACATCAACATATGCATACCCATCAGATAATTTTAATTCTAAAAAATTATCATAATTAGTTAACTGCATAATACCTTTTTTGGCAACAATAACTTTTTTATTTCCATTGCTGGAGGAATGATCATAAATTATAATATCCTTTAAGTTTTTTCCATCTATATTTTTTTCACCAACTTTAAGGCTGTATCCTTCAATATCATTATAAAATATTCCTTCCTTTATATTAAAAGCGGGTTTCTTTTTTTGAATATCATAAATCATAGATGCATTTTTTAGATTAGCAATTGGTAATGCATAATTTGAAAATAAAAAGGAACAAATTGAAATAATTACTACAAGTACTACTAAAGGTTTTAACATTTTAAAAAAAGATATTCCTGATGATTTTAATGCAACTAATTCATTGTTTTCAGCTAATTTTCCAAAAACCATTAGTGAAGATAGAAGCATTGAGATTGGTAGTGCTAATGGAACAAATCTTGCTGATGCATAAAAAAGCAAAATAAAAAGCTGATCTATTTCTAAGCCTTTACCTACTAAATCATCAATATATTTCCACAAGAATTGCATCAGTAAAAGAAAAATAGCAATAAAAAATGTTGTAATAAATGGAACTAAAAAAGCTTTTATTAAATAAAGATGGAGTTTTTTAAATTTGAACATTAATTTATAGATAATGTATTACAAATATAATATATAAGTTTATAATATATTAATAAAAGTATTATCAGAAATCAGTAAAATAATATATTTGCAATTATTTTGGCGTGGTAGCTCAGTTGGTTAGAGCGCAGGATTCATAACCCTGAGGTCGGCAGTTCAAATCTGCTCCACGCTACAAATGGGAGGTTAGCTACCTCCCTTTTTAATTTAAAATATGAATAAATTTTTTTTTGATGGAAAATTAACTGATTCTTTTAGTAATATTAACGTTTTAAATAGAGGATTTAAGTACAATGATTCATTCTTTGAAACAATTCATGTAACTAACGGTAAGGTTTTTAATATAAAAAATCATTTACATAGAATTAAAAAGGCTATAGATATTTTAAAGTTTGATTTTAAATATAATAATAATCAGCTAACTAAAATTTTTAATGATTTAATTAGTGTAAATAATTTGAGGAATGGTGTTCTTAGACTATATGTGTTTAGAAATTCAGGTGGTAAATATTTACCAAATAATAATGATACTTCATTAATAATTAATTCGAATCATTTAAATTGTTCATTTAAGATAAATTCTCCAAAAAAATTATGTATTTACAGAGCTGAGTTTAAATCAAATAATTTATTATCTAATATTAAGGCTAATTCAATTATTTCAGTTTTGTCTTCTATTCATGCTTCAGAAATGAACTTTGATAGTGCAATATTACTTAACAATAACAATAAAATTATAGAAACATCAAATTCAAATATTTTTTTTGTTATAAATCATAAAATAATAACTCCTCCTGTTAAAGATGGATGTATTGATGGTACAATGAGAAGATTATTGATGTCATTATTTAATATTGAAGAGAGGTCTATTTCTTTAAATATATTTACAGAAATAGATGAAGTATTTATTAGTAATTCAATTAGTGGAGTGATTCCAATTAAAAAAATTGATCATATTGATTATCATAATTTTTCTTACTGCAATAACATTCAAAAAAAAATTATTAGTTTAAGTTTGGATTCTTAGTGGCATTTGTCCAAATGGCATATTTTTCACCAAGTGTTTTAATAATCTTAGACCAAAGATTTTTTTGATTAAAACATTCATTTAAATCATATTTACATAAAATCCAGGAATTTTCTTTTATTTCACTAATTAATTGACTTTTTGTCCATCCTGTATATCCGAGATAAATAAAAATCTTGTTAATATTTTTTTTTGTAATGTGAGTACTAAGAATATCATAATCACCTCCAAAATAATAATCATTTTTAATTTTTGTTGCCCCAGGTATTAATGTTTTTAATTTATGTATAAACAATAAAGACTTTTGATCAACAGGTCCACCTATATTTACACTTAAAATTTCTTTAGAATTTGGGATTTTTTTTAAATATTTCTTCGAAGGCTTATTAAGTATAATTCCAATAACTTCTTTATTATCACAATATACAATTAATATTACTGATTTAAAAAATTCCGGATCATCTATTTGAGGATCTGCAAGTAATATTATACCTTTTTTTATCTGCATTATTTTGGATATCTTTGCTAATATAAAATAAATTTTTATGAATAATTTAGATATTAATAGCCTAAGAGAAAATTATAATTCAGACCACATTGATTTTTCTAATGTTAGAAAAAATCCAATTGATTTATTCATTGATTGGTTTAATTTTGAAAAATCAAATAATTATAAAGACGTAAATGCATGCGTTTTATCAACTGTAAATACTCACAATATTCCTTCTTCCAGGGTTGTTTTATTAAAATATCTGAAAAATAATGAGTTTATTTTTTTTACTAATTACAACAGTAATAAGGGTGCAGAAATTAGTCATAACAACCATGTTTGTTTAAATTTCTTTTGGGTAAATTCAGAAAGACAAGTTAGAATTAACGGTAAGGCAACTAAAATTAGCGAAAGAGATTCAGATGATTATTTTAATGCTAGACCTATTGAAAGTCAGATAGGAGCTTGTATTTCTTCTCAAAGTGAAATTATAGATCTATCTCATGATTTTACTATTGATATAGAACGTTTTAAATTATTACATAAAAACAAGAAAATTATAAGACCAAATAATTGGGGAGGATATTCAATAAATCCTAATAAAATAGAATTTTGGCAAGGTAGGCCTTCTAGGTTACATGACAGATTACTTTATGAAAAGCGTAAAAATGATTGGGTGTTTAGAAGATTATCATCTTAAGTTATAGCTAGAATTGAATTGTTTTTCCAGCATTTCTGAAGATTTAATACTTTTTTTTAACCAATCTTCAACTATTTCATTTTTTTCATTTTGACACAATTGCCAATTTAGTTTTGATTTTCTTATTTGGTTTGTTAATTGCTGAAGAGTTAATGCAACTGCTACTGATATGTTATAGCTTTCTGTGAAGCCATACATTGGAATACTTATAAATTCATCAGCTAATTTTTTAGCATCATTACTGCAGCCATTAACTTCAGAGCCAAATAGAATTGCAACTTTATCTTTAATAAGCGAATTATCAAAAATAGTTTTTTCTGAATTATGAGGTGATGTTAAAACAATCTTATAGCCTTCTTTTTTCAATTTTTCTATTGCACTAATCGTTTTCTCATACCTATTTATATTAATCCATTTACTAGCTCCCATTGAAATTTCTTTATTATCTTTAAATGAATGCTTTTGTTCAATAATATTAACATTTTGAATTCCGAAACAATCAGCAGATCTCAAACAAGCTGAAATGTTATGTTCATGATAGATGTCTTCTAATATTATTGTTACGAAATTTGTTCTATTGTTTACGATTCTAATAAAATTATCCCATCTATTTTTTGTGACAAATTGCTTTAAAAAAAGAATTTTTTTATTTAAATAATTCACAATAAAAAGTTTGTATTATCAATTTTATTTCCTTGTAAAAATGATTTTATTGCCATAGGTTTTTTGCCTTCAAGTTGTAAATATAAAATAGATAAAAACCGTCCATTAACACTAATTTTTAAATTTTTTTTATTATCACAATTAATTGATAAATGAGTTGTGTTTGTAAGATCGCCTATTTTAGTTAACAATATTTTCACTCTTTTGTTAGTATTATTTATTTTAATATTTGTCCATGCACCTGGAAATATTTCTATATTACTAAGTATTTGGTTTTCATTAACATAAGGAGATAAGCCTCTTACTAAGTTGTGAATAGTATGAGCTGAAAAATTCCAATTTATTTTACAACATTCTTTACTAATTTTATTTGCATAACTATTATTCTTGTTAGATGAAATGTTAATGTTTTGTAATTTATTTTTTTCTATTGTATTAATAGTTTTTAAAAGGATTTTTTCACCTCGTATTTTCATAATTTTGTAAAGCTGAGCAGCAGTAGTTGTATTTTCCAGTTTAATTTTATTTCTTAAAATCAATTTACCAGAATCAATCTTTTCGTTTATATAAAATGTTGAAATACCTGTTGATCTTTCACCGTTCATTATAACTCTATTAATTGGAGCAGCTCCCTTATAATTTGGTAAATATGATGTGTGTAAATTAATTGTTCCTAAACTTGGTATTTGCCAAACACTTTTTGGTAAAAATTTAAATGCTACAACAACAAAAATATTTGCATTAAAATTTTCTAGATCAGATATTAAATTAACATCATCAAATTTTAATGCTTCAAAAACTTTGATTTTATGTTTGTTTGCAACTTCTTTTACAGGAGTAGAGATTATTTTTTTTCCTCTACCTTTTTTTCTGTCGGGTAAAGTTACCACTGCTACTATATCCTTGTTTTCTTCTATTAGCTTTAATAAACTAAATGCAGCAAAATCAGGTGTACCAAAAAATATGATTTTCATCAATTTTATTTTATTTAACTTAATAATATTAAATTGCTAATATATCATGTTTTTTAAAATGACATATTATTTGTCATTTTTTAAGCAATTACTACAATTTTTACAATCATGATTTTCAATTTCATCAAAATATTCTAAAATTAAATTTCTTTTACATTGATTGTTGTTTTCACAAAAACTTACTATTTTATTTAATCTATAAAAATCAGTTTTTTTTCTTTTTTCAATTTCTAAATCATTAAATGACAAGTATTGACTATCTTTTCTTTCTATTAAATATTTGACATTAATAGTATTTTCATTATTAACTTGGTATTTTACAACTTCTAATTGTTCAAGTTTTTTTAATATTTTTTTTACAAAAATTATATCGCTATTAATTTTTTTAGAAACAATTTCTTCATTTATCGAAACATATTGGTTAAATAATTTTGGATAGTTTCTTAGTAATAATCTAATAAATTGATCATAAACTCTATTTTCTATTTGAAACTTATAAAGATTATTTGTGTCTAAAATAATTTTTAGTTTGGATTCTGGTTTAACAAATCCTTTAAAAATAATATAACCTTCGTTTTGAAGTATATTTAGAAAATTATATAATTCAATTGTTGATATTTTATATCTTTCTTTAAATTTAAGAATATTTATTGCTTTATTCTCATCAGGTACTGATCCAACTGGTATTTGTAAATAGTTGCTCAAATTATTATAAAAGTCAACTATTTCATAACTTTTAGGATATCTTTGGTTTAATAGTGTTTTTTGATATTTAATGTCATTTTCATTAAAAAATAAAAACGAGTAGGCCTTTTTGTTATCTCTTCCAGCTCTGCCTGATTGTTGATAATAAGTTTCAATATTTGGAGGTAATGAATAATTTACAACTAATCTAACATCATGTTTGTTAATGCCCATTCCAAATGAGCTTGTTGCAACAATTATTCTAATTTGATTTTTAATCCACTTTTCTTGAATATTTTTTCTATTTTCAAAAGATAGTCCTGCATGATAAAAACAAGAGTTGTATTTGTTTGTGTTGAGATATTTTGAAATATTCTCAACATTTTTTCTTGTATTAGCATATATAATAATTGAACTTTTAATTTTTTCTACTAAATTAATTAGTTTTTTTCTTTTATCTATATTTTCTAATACTACGTATGAAATGTTATTTTTTTTTAAAGAAGTTTTAACAATTTTATGATTTTTTTTAAAATGTAAATTAGTTACAATATCATTTATTACGTATTTATTTGCAGTTGCTGTTAATGCAAGTATTGGTGTTTTTGAAAAAATTGATCTTAAGTCAGAAATTTTTCTGAATGAAGGTCTGAATTGATGTCCCCATTCTGAAATACAGTGTGCTTCGTCAACTGCAATAAGGTTAATGTTAATTTCTGTTAATTTTTTTTTAATTCTACTGTTTTGTAGTCTTTCAGGTGATAAAAAAATAAATTTTATTCCACCAAACTTACACTTATTAAATATATCATCAATTTCATTTAAGTTGATATTTTTATTTATTGCTATTGATTTAATCCCTTTTGAAGATAAAAATCTTAATTGATCTGTCATTAAGGAAATTAGTGGAGATACAACTAAGCATATTCCAGTTTTCATTAATGCTGGTACTTGATAGCATAATGATTTTCCTTCACCGGCTGGAAAAATTGCCAAAACATCTTTATTATTTATGATATTTTCTATAACATCTTCTTGCTTTGTTCTAAATGATGAATATCCCCAGTACTTACTTAAAACATCTCTTGCATTCATAAGATTTGAAAGTGTAAATAATTTAAATGTACGATTTATATAGTGTTATGTTGCTTGTGATGAAAGAAATCTTTCTGCATCTAATGCTGCCATACAGCCAGTTCCAGCAGAAGTTACTGCTTGTCTATAAACATGATCAGCAACATCACCTGCAGCATATACTCCATTTATTTCAGTTGAAGCAGTACCAGCAATAACTTTAAGATAACCATTTTCGTCCATTTCAAGCTGACCTTTAAAAAGATCTGTATTAGGTTTATGACCTATTGCAACAAAAAATCCAGAAGCTGGAATGTTAATTTCTTTTTTAGTAATATTATTAATTGCTGTTACACTTTCCACTCCAATAGGTCCAGGCTCACCATTGATGCTTTTAGTTTCATGATTATAAAGAACAGTTAGGTTTTTAGTTGCCATAACTCTGTGTTGCATAGCTTTTGATGCTTTTAAATAATCTTTTCTAACAAGCATGGTTACTTTTGTACATAATTTTGATAAATAGGTAGCTTCCTCTGCTGCTGTATCTCCACCACCAACAACTACAACATCTTTACCTTTATAAAAAAATCCATCACATGTAGCACATGCTGAAACTCCATAACCATTTAGTCTTTTTTCATCATTAATTCCAAGCCATTTTGCAGTTGCACCAGTAGCTATTATTATTGTTTGTGCAAGTGCATTTTTAGTATTATCTATTTCAACTTTAAAAGGTCTTTTTGATAAATCAACTTTAGTAACTAATCCCCATCTTGTATCAGTTCCGAATCTTTCTGCTTGTGCTTTAAGATCTTCCATCATTTCCGGCCCAGTAACTCCATTTTTGTATCCTGGAAAATTATCGACATCTGTTGTTGTTGTTAATTGTCCACCTGGCTGAAGTCCTTGAATTACAACTGGTTTCATGTCAGCTCTAGCTGCATATATTGCAGCTGTATATCCGGCCGGGCCCGAGCCAATAATTAGTGTTTCAATATTTTCTATATCTTCTTGCATAATTTTTTTTGTAAATTTATAATATATCTTCAAATTTTGCGTCATATTGGAAAAATATTGTGGTATCTTGAACAATAGGTACTTTATAGTAAATAGGACTGAATCCTGTCCATACGCCGAGACCTCCATTAATATTACTTGGCAAATTTAATGGTTCTGTAAAAGGATTTGAATTAAAACCAACTTGCCGAACTACACCGCGCCAAAATCTCATTGATTCTTCGTTGATTTGACAAAATTTAATTAATACGATTTCTTTATTTATTAATACACTATCTCCATTTTCACATTGTTGATAATGGGATGTTCTATAATTTCCAATTGGAAATCCATTATCTAATTTTGGAATTGGAAATTCAAAGCTTTCTCCATCAATTAAAATATCTGTACCACAATCTAATAATTGTAAGAAAGATTCTTCTTTATCAATATTTTTACATTCAGAACTGTCATTTTCAGAGTATGAAATTAATCTTGTTTTTGTTAGTAGATTATTTTGTTTACCAGCTGGATCAGTGTACCATGCTCTTATTTCAGATTCAAAATCGTATTCTCCAAATTCACTTTTTTCTACCCAAATACTATCTAAGGGTGTTGGTTCAGGAATAGTTGTTTGAGAAGAAATTGTGTCTCCACGCCAATATATGTTTAAATCATACGTTCTTCCAATTTTACTAAAGTTATAATTGTTTAATCCACCAATAAAATCATATTCATCTAAATTAACAGTATATATTACAATTGTGTCAGATCCAAGGAGATCTGTAACTTCCGTTGTGAGCTCAATAACTTCCTTAAAATTATTTTCAGTATATGAAACTGTAACAACTGCATCTTTAACAAATAAACTAGAATATGTATTGGTATCTATTTTCGAAAAGTAACCTTGATTTTTGGTCAATATTACATATGGAGGAAATCCAGGTTCTATTGAACCTTCGACAACTAATTTATCAATAGACTGATCTAGTTCTAAAGTAATTTCTTCTTGACAAGATGTAAATAATATGATTATAAATAAAATTCTTTTCATAATTAAAAGCTAAAGTTCCATGTGATTGAAGGTAAAATTGGAAATATTGAAACTTGGTAAGCTTTTGGAGTTATATTTCCATTTTGAATACTACCATTATTATCATCAGATTCTAATGCAAAGTAAATAAAGTATGGATTTTTTCTACTGTAAACATTGTATATAGAAAAATTCCAAGAGGACTCATATTTTCTTTTTGGTTTTGGTGTAAATGTTGCTCCAATATCAAGTCTATGATAAGGTGGCATTTTGTAGCCATTTCTTGAAGTGTATTCTGTATATACATCTCCACCAATTACATATCTTTCAGTAGGAAGTGTGATTGAATTTCCAGTAGCATAAACAAATACTGTGCTTAAAGACCATTTATCATTTAGTTTGTGTGTGGCAGTAATAGAAATATCATGTCTTCTGTCATACTTGGCAGGAAAGGGGTTTCCATTATTTACATCTTCAAAATATTTAGTTGTTTTTGATAATGTGTATCCAATCCAACCTGTTGTTTTTCCTTTATTTTTTTTAATTAATAGTTCTATACCATATGAATCACCATCACCAAATACAAATGCATCATCACTGTTTGTATTTGTATTATCTTCAGGAAGTACTCCTTCTTTATATTCGATTAAGTTTGTTATTTCCTTATAATATGTTTCAATTGAAGTCTCATACATATTTTCTTTAAAATTTTTAAAATATCCCAATGCATACTGTGTTGAAAATTTAGGTTTGATGTCCTTAGAACTTGGGACCCACAAATCTGCAGGTAAACTTAAAGAGGAGAGAGACGCTAGGTGAATATATTGATAATTTTGTGTAAATGCCATTTTGATAGAACTATTAGTATTTATTCTGTATCTTAATGAAGCTCTAGGTTCAATGTTTCTGTAGTTATTGTTTTTACCAGAAATATCGCTTGAAATATAATCTCTAAATGTTATATCTCCTTTATATTGAAATGATGAATATCTCAATCCAAGATGAGCTTTAATTTCGTCCGTAAGTTCTACATCATTTGAGAAATATAAAGCTCCCTCGTTTGAATACTGGGTGTAAACTTCATCTGGAGCAAATTCAACTTCTCCAGATTTTCCAGTGGCATTTCCTGGAATAAATTTATGATATGTATAATTGGTCCCAAATCTAATTGTATTTCTTTGATTAGGTTGATATAAAAAGTCAACTTTAGTGTTCCAGTCATTTATTCCCGTATAAATTTTAAATTCGAAGTCACTTTGTGCAATATTAAATTGAAATCTATAGTCAGTAAATATAATAGATGTATTTACAAATAATTTTTCATTAAACAGATGATTCCATCTTAATGATGTTGTTGCATTTCCCCATGGGATACTGATTCCTATACCGTTATCTGAATTAATAAAATCAAAAACATCTCTTCCAAAATATCCACTAAGATACAATCTGTTTTTATCTGATAATTTGTAATTAACTTTAGTTGTTAAATCATAAAAATAATAACCAGATCCACTGAATGCATTATCTTTATTCATAAAGGGTTGAGATAGAACATCAATATATGTTCTTCTTCCAGAAACAATAAATGAACTTTTTTCCTTTTGTATAGGTCCTTGTAAGGTTAATCTTGATGATAATAATCCAATACCTCCATCTGCTTGAAATTTTTTATTATTTCCGTCCTTCATTGTAATGTCAATAACAGATGATAGTCTTCCGCCGTATTCAGCAGGCATACCTCCTTTAATTATGTTTATGTCTTTTATGGCGTCTGCATTAAATACAGAAAAGAAACCAAATAAATGAGCGGCATTATATACAACTGCTTCGTCAAGTAAAATTAAATTTTGATCTGGACCACCACCCCTAACATACAGTCCAGAGTTTCCTTCACCACCAGATTGAATACCAGGAAGTAGTTGTGCAGATTTAAGTACATCTACTTCTCCTAAAATAACTGGAAGCTCTTTTACACTTTCAACTTTTAGTTTTACTTGACTCATATTAGAGCTAGTAACATTTTTATCTAATCGTTCACCTTCAACAATAACTTCTTTGGTTAAAATAGCATCAGTTTTTAATGAAATATTTGTTCTAATATTTTTATTTAATTTTATTGTTTTTGTAATTGTTTTATAGCCAATAAAAGAATAAACGATTTCATATTCTCCTTTATCTAATGTTAGTGAGTAGAAACCGTATTGATTTGTTGAGGTGCCTTTAAAGCTTTTACTTTCGTATATTGAAACACCAATTAGACTCTCTCCAGATTCAAAATCTTGAATAAAACCGCTAATAGTATATCTATCTTGTGATATTGAGGTAAAAAAAGAAAAAATTAAAATTAATATTAAGTAATTTTTTTTCATAAGAGGTGCAAAAATACTTTAAGATTTCTAATTATACAGTAATTTTGTATAATTTTTTAATGTTAAAAACTATACAATAATTTTTAATAATTAAATAATATTAATTAATTGCATTAATATAATTTTTAATTAATTTTACAGAAACAAGTATAAAAAACCTAAAATATTTAAACATGAAAAAATATATTTTTTTTCTATTTGCAATCGTGCAAATATCTCTTTATGCTAATACGTATAGTGTAATTTCAAATAACTCAAATAATTTTGTTCCTTCCTCACTGACAATTAATGTCGGTGATACAATTGAATTTAGTAATTCAGGTGGATATCACAATGTAAACGGAACACAAGCTACTTATCCAAATAATCCAGAAAGTTTTGGCTATCCTATGTCCAGTTGGAGTACAATGGTTGGAAACCCAACAAGCTCATGGATGTATACTCACGTGTTTACTGTAGCTGGGACATATACATACCATTGTGATCCTCACGTTGGAATGGGTATGGTTGGAACTATTATTGTTAGTTCACCATCAAATACATCTTATGCATCTGATCTTTTTATTTCAGAATATGCTGAGGGTAGTGGATACAATAAATATATTGAAATTTATAATGGTACAGGTCAACCAGTAGATTTATCTAATTATGAACTTTGGAAAATTACTAATGGCGGTTCATGGCCTGAGCAGACATTAACTTTGTCAGGTACTATTGCTCATGATGATGTTTTTATTGTATGTCATTCAAGTTCTAGCGTAAATCCTTCAATTAGTGGTGTTGCTGATATAACATGGAGTCAGGCAAGTTGGACTGGAGATGATGCTGTTGGACTTGCTAAAAATAATCCTACTGTTGGATCAAATTTTGTTTTAATTGATGTTGTGGGTGAGGATGGATCAGATCCAGGAAACGGATGGGATGTTGCTGGTACAGTTGATGCAACTAAAGATCATACTTTAGTAAGAAAATGCAACATATCTCAAGGTAACACCAATTGGGCTTTATCAGCTGGAACAAATCCTCAAGATTCAGAGTGGGAAGTTTATCCTCAAAATTATTGGCTTAATATAAATCTGCATACTTTCCCATGTCAAGTAACTGCTATATATGGTTGTACAGATTCAACAGCATTAAATTTCGATCCTAATGCTAATTCTGATGATGGTAGCTGTTTGTACCCCGTTTTAGGTTGCATGGATTCATTAGCTTATAATTATGATTCTTTAGCAACAATTGATAATGGATTATGTTGTTTTGTTAGTGGATGTACTAATAGCTTAGCTTATAATTTTGATTCAACTGCATGCTACGATGATGGTTCTTGTATTTTACCAATTTTTGGTTGTATGGATATTAATGCAATGAATTACAATTCATTAGCAAATGCATCAGATAGCAGTTGTGTTTACTTGTCAGATAAAGTTGATTTATTTTTTTCTGAATATGGTGAAGGGTCATCAAACAATAAATGGTTAGAAATATATAATTCAACGGGGCAAAATATTGATTTATCGGATTATGCACTAGCTAGAGTAAGTAATGCTCCTACAACAGTTGGTGTTTATGAATACTGGGTAGATTTCCCATCTGGCTCACAAATTTTAGCTGGTGATGTTTTTGTTGTAGCTCACCCAAGTTCATCAAATCCAACTCCACCATTTGGTCCTGGTAATTTTGCAGATTGGTTTTATTCTGCTCTAAGTAATGGAGATGATGGTTTTGCTCTTGTATATGGTGCTGAACCAAGTTCTCCTTCTCTTCCTGGAAATGAATATATAATACTTGATCATGTTGGTGATTTTAATGGAGATCCAGGAACAGGATGGAGTGTCGCTGGAATAAGTAATGCAACCCAAGATCATACTCTTATTAGAAAATGCAATGTTTTACAAGGTAATGTAGATTGGTCAACCTCTGCCGGTACTGATTCAATTAATTCGGAATGGATTGTTTTGCCTCAAGATGATTGGTCAGATATTGATCAACATACTTTCCCATGTCAAGTTAATGATATATATGGTTGTTTAGATTCAACAGCATTGAACTATAATCCGCTAGCAAA
>TARA_B100001093_G_scaffold328588_1_pt1 | contig 66293 bp, 54 predicted proteins | sample TARA_B100001093 | Tara Oceans TARA_B100001093 (sample SAMEA2623116) | marine metagenome | biome: marine biome (ENVO:00000447); feature: surface water layer (ENVO:00002042); material: "saline water (ENVO:00002010), including plankton (ENVO:xxxxxxxx)" | depth 5 m | reverse complement strand
CCTCCTGATCCGTAGTCAGGTGCTCTATCCAGTTAAGCTACAGAGCCTTAAAAATTCTTATTAAATAATTTTAACATTTAGTCCATAGATAAGCAAATCCTTTTTAATTAATTCTAAATCAATAGATTTACCATTTAAAACCTCGCAAAAACCTTTGTGATGTGTAAGTAATGCACATTGTTCAGCTTGTATTTTATCATGATCACATAATGAAACTAGACAATCTACAACATGATCAAAAGTATTATAATCATCATCAATTAAAATAAGTTTTTTTTCAACAACCTTATCATAATCTTTTCCATCTTTTATGTAATCGAATTCTTGTTCCATATTAATTTTTTTCAAATTTAACTTTAGTTTCTTTACCTTTCAACAGTCTTTCAATATTTTTTTGATGAGTTATTAACGAAAGTAGAGGTACAAAAAAAGCAAACAGATTTAATGCAAAATTATCTTCTGTTATTAAAACCACAACACAAAAAATAAAAGAAGCAATAATAGAAGATAACGATACAAATCTAGAAACTAGTAACGATAAAATAAATACAATTAGTGATAAAACAGCAGCAAATGGCAGGATCGCAAATAAAAAACCAAGTAATGTTGCTATTCCTTTACCACCTCTAAATCCTGTAAAAATTGGAAACAAATGACCAATTACAGCTGATAAACCAAAAGCTAAGCTAAATTCAAAAAACAAATCTATATTAGTTTGTATTATTAAGTCGTAATTAGAAAGAAATTTAGTTAAATTAACTGAAATCCAGCCTTTTAAAATATCAAAAAACAGTACCGGAATTCCAGCCTTTTTACCTAAAACTCTAAAAGTATTAGTTGCACCTGCATTTCCTGACCCAAATTCTCTAATATCAATATTATAAAAAAATTTTCCAACCCAAACTGCTGAAGGGATAGAACCTAATAAATACGCTAACAATATAAATACTATAATTTCATTACTAATCATATTATCTAACAGAATATTTTTTTCGAATTTCCTTATCTATTTTAGTCATCCAATCTTCATTTTTAAAAGAATAACTATATTGTGGTCTACCATTAATTTTTCTTTTAGAATCACTTTCTTTATTAATTTCAGACATGAAGTTTAAATTGTGAGAAAAAACCCACATATCTCCTCTTTCATATTTGAAACAATAATCTTCTCCTGCTGGAGTAATCAATCGAATAATAATAACATCTTCTCTCCATCCTTTTTGTAAAATTATATTGCCTTTCAAATATTCATTAACAGAAAAAGATAAAATGTTTCCTAAACCTATATCATTATTATTAATAAAAGAGTTTGTTGTAGGCTGCCAATTCAATTGAATATCTGTGAAAGCTAATGATGAACTCATTTCTTTTGGAAATGTAGATGGTTTAAAATCAGTAGGGTCAATTATAAAGTTTTCAGAAATAGACGGATCTTTTATGATTTTTTTTACATTTTTTGCAAATAAGGTACTATAGCTATCATAACCTATATTTCCTATATCAATAGCCATTTCTTGTAGAGCAGCTTCAGAAAAATGAAAATCTAACATCATAAAACCATTAATTATCAAGTCCTTATTTATCATATCATGTTCAATTGAACCAATAATTCTTGAATTAACTCTACCTAAATTCAAGTGCAAATTTATGTTTCCATGTCCGTATGTTTTACAAGAAACATCAGATATTTCAAATGTATTATTTAATGAGTCGTTTGAGTTTATTATAAATGAAGATGATATATCATCATAAAATATTGATGAATTAGCTAATAATACTTCTTTGTCAAAACTACTTTGTTTTTTACTTAAAAAACAAGAATAAAATTCTAATGTGTCTTCTCTAAGCAAAATCCCTGAAATTAACTCGTCACCATTTTCATTAAATATTTTTTCATCTAAATTTATCTGTACCGAATTAGGATCAATTTCAGACCTAAACTTTACCCATTCTTTTTCTGTATTACATTTATGTTTAATGTTAAAAAAACCATCAAATGTCAAATTTTCATTATTTGCAAATAGATCTACTTCTCCTTTAAAATCAAATTTATGATTTAATTTAAATATATTACCAGCTGTAAATCTACCTCTTGCTTCAGTAACAGAATCAGTATTTACCTTTATATTATTAAAAAACATTTGCTTCATATTGTTTTCACTATCTATGAATGTATAAAATCCAGATCCCGAATAAAAATTCGCAGACAAAATATCAATTGAAGCATTTGTAAACTTATGATATCTATAAATATTATCTGCTATTACTGTTGAGTTTTCAAGAGTTGAGATAATTGCGTTTGGATTAAGAACTATTTTTCCTGAATCAGGAAATATAACAGCATCAGCTACTTCGATACTATCAACACCTTGAGCATTTAAAATATAATCTTTTAAGCTGTAATTTGCTTGTTGAGCATTAAAAAATATCGAATCTTGATCTGGATGGGTAGAAACAAAAGTCGACCCATTTTTTGATGATTTAATATTTGAAGTTAGACTTAGAGATTCCTGATCCATGTCCCAATTCAACTTATCAATATAACAAATATAATTATTTGAAATTAAATTTACATAAGAATCAGAACCATTCGAATTAAACTCACCTTGTCTATTTTTTAAATCAATATAAGATCTTAAATTATTTGCACTCAATGCATTTCCAATTTTATTATCATAAACAACTAAATCTGCAGATTCAGAAGCAAACCAATTGGCGTTATAAGAAAAATTTTCAGATACTAATTCTGCTTTATCTAGCTTCATCTTACCGTCTCCAATTAAACCTGTTGGCCTCATTAATAAAGAACCAAATAGTTTTGCAGAATTATTATACATATTGAATTCTTGCTCTTGTATTTTTGCATAAAGCTCATCATCATATGGATAATATTCTATTAAAGTATTATTATTTGAAACATTTGGAAATTCAATTCCACTTGAAACTTCTTGAATTTTAAAAATATTTGTTTGTAAAATCATTGAGTCAGGAAAGAACATAATCTTTTCTGCATTAGCAAACAAAGTAAGATATTCAAAATTTCCTTTACCCTTTAATCCATCATTACTTAAAAATATATCATTTGTAAATTTAGATTTATTCTTATAAATATAATAACCTGTGTCAGGTGTAGAGGTTTTAAAACCAAAAGAAAAATCGTCTTGCAACCTTAAGGTATCTTTAAAAACTGGAAAAATATCTGCAGAATGAAATTTGCCAGCAAAAGATAATTCTCTACCAAGGTATGAATCAACACTATCAATTGTATAAGAATCTAAATGAAAATAAAAATTATCTCTTGTATATGCTTCTGCAAATTTAGAATTTTGTGTGTCATAGTACGCAAATGATTTCTGAAATGAGGTAAATTTTGGAAATTCTGGAAAACTATCTTTAAATAAGCCAGACTTGTTTTCTGGATAATCAATTTCTAGCAAACCATCAGATAATGAATCATTATCATAAACATATTCAAATAATGTTTTAGTATTGGTTAACTTTGGATTACCATACATATCAAGCACTAATGGCTCAACAGGAACAGAAATTTGTACAGAATCAATGTATTTTAAATCTAACTTAAAATTGTTATAATCAAAAAGGAATTTTTTTCCAAATAAATTTATTCTTCCACTTCCTGCAATAATCTGGCCATCAAATAAAAAGTCTCGATTTTTTTTTACAGTAATTAACTTTGATGTTGGATAAATATACACATTTCTTGCATTACTTAATTTAATTTCTGGAACTCCACTAATCATCAAATCTCTTGTGTTCAAATCTAAAACTGCATTAACTATTTTATTATTCTTATTTACATCAAATCTTTTGGAGTTAAAAGAAATAACGTCATAATCATCTAAACCATAGTTTGCATTTATATAATTTTGTAGCATAGGCTGAACCATAATACTTTCATCTGAAAAATCATAAAAAATAAAGCCATAGCTAGATAAGGTACCTAAATAAGTACGCATTTGAAGTAATGGAATACCTGAGTATCTTGCTAAATCAGAAACATAAAATCTGTTCTTATTAATACTTTTAACATAATCAGATATCAAAATTAAAGGATGAAACTTATCAACTCCTTGAACTAAATCATATCTAGACTGAAGATACATATCAGTTGATTCAAATCTAATATTTGATTCAGATGTACCTGGAAGTGAACCAAATGTAAGTATAGTACTATCAGTACTCCACTCCAACAATTCAAAATCTATTGTGAGATCATGATAGGTGTCAATCATAGGAGGACTAAGTGATTTTCTATTATTCCTAAATAACATTACTTTTTTGTTATTATTAAAGTACTTGAATTCTAGATTAGAACTAAATAAAGAATCATTATCAAAAAATATAGTAACACCAGCAGATTTTGATGAAATTTTATCATTTGAAATACTAAATCTATTTGCATTAATAACAAAAACATCATTGTTATTTCGTCTAAATTTAATTCTTGCTTTTCCTTCATCACCTCCATCAGCTACAAATTCTTTTCCATTCAGTTTATAACCACCTTCATAATCAATATTTTTAAAAAGATTTTCAACTTTTATGTTTTTTGAATATGAAACAAACTGTGGATATTTATCAAGCTGATTTCCAGAAACAATGATGTTTTTTAAATAACCTTCAACCCCTTCTAAATTTAAAAACTTGTTATAAAACAAAGCTGAATCTAACTCAATTTTACTTTCTTTAGTATTAATTTTATATTTTGGTGTTAAAGCAAAAACTGAATCTTTTGCAAAATGGTCACCCCAATAAACAACTCCATCGGTACCTATCCATCTATTTAAAAGCGGGTAATAATTCCCCTTAGTTGAACTAATTTCAATTTTTCCTTTGGAGTTAATACATTTTAAATTTAATTTACTAAAGAAAGTAACTACAGGTTGAGATGAATAATTTGTAAAACCAAAACTATCTGAATCAACTTCCCATTTGGTTAACTTAGATTCATATAAACTTTTAGTTTTTAAAAAATGAATAGTGAAATCAAAAAACTTTAATATATTTTTTTTTGAATTATCTTCAACAACAATAGAGCAAACATTTAACCAATCTTCAAATAATTTAGGATTATTTATATCAGAGGAAAAAACAGATAAAACTTCAAAAAATTTATAAAAGTATATGTTTATTTTGTATGATTTATTTAACATATAACTTAATATTTCAGTAATTTTTTTTCTATCATTAATGCTGTAATAGTCTTGATTTTTTAAAAACTTTTTATAAATTTTTTTAGCATTTGCGTTAGTAGTAACATTTAACACTTCTTTTAACTCAGTTAAAAAAACAGTGTAATCGCTAGAAAAATTTTCCGAACTTAATGTGTTTTGAGAATACGATGATATATTGAAAAACACAGATATTATTAAAATAATTATACTTTTTTTAGATGTAATAAATTCCATTCTTTTTTATTTTTTATATTAATAAGTTTTAAACCTAAATTTTTTGCTTGATTCAATATTAACTTAGTATCATCATTGACAAAACCACTCAACAATATATCTGAATTTACATCCATCAATTCTTTATACTTATTCATTTGGGACAAAATTATATTTCTATTAATATTTACTAATAATACATCATACTTAATTGGGATTACTGAATCAATATCACCTAAAAAACATGAGACATTTTTTATATTGTTTAATAATAAATTCTCTTTTGAATTAATAAATGCCCAATTGTCATTATCTACAGCATGAATTTGGTTAGCATTAAGTTTAGAAGCTAATATTGATAAAATACCTGTACCACTACCTAAATCTAAAATACTTTTGTTATCAAATTTTAGAGAAAACATATATTGCATCATTAGTGATGTAGTTTCATGATGACCAGTTCCAAAAGACATTTTTGGTGTAATAACTATATCATAGTTAATATTATTTGGTTTTTCATGAAATTTTGCACGAACAATACAATTATTAGTTATAAATACTGGATTAAAATTTTCTTCCCAATTTTTATTCCAATTGTTATTTTCAAGATTTTTTACAGTATAACTCAAGTCGACTTTTTCCTTTATTTTTTTTAATGTTTGTTTCAGTAAATATAAATCAAAATAACTTTCCTCAATATATGCTTTTAATCCGTTTTCATGTTCATGGTAAGAATTAAATTTTATTTCATTTAATAATGCTATCAGTATCTCATTGTAAGGGACAGTTTTTTTTAACTCAATATCAACTTCTACAAACTGCATCAAAAAGAATTAATAATTGTCAAAAACTTATCTGAATGAAGAGATGCACCTCCAATTAAACCACCATCTATATCCTTTTGTGAAAAAAGTTGAGATGCATTATTTGGGTTACAACTTCCTCCATAAAGAATTGAAAGATTTTCTGCAACATCAGTATCATACTTTTTTTCAAATAATTTTCTAATAAAACGATGCATCTCTTGAGCTTCTTCAGTTGATGCAGTTTTACCTGTTCCAATAGCCCATATAGGTTCATAAGCTAAAATAATATTTGCAACTTGATTCTTGGATAGATGAAAAACACTTTCTTTTATTTGTTCTTTTACCCAATCAAAATGAAATTCACCCAATCGTTGTTGTATAGACTCACCACAACAAAAAATAACTTTTAAATTATTTTCTAAAGCTCTATTAATTTTTTGTTTCAATTCATCGTTACTTTCATTAAATTTTATTCTTCTTTCTGAATGACCAAGAATAACATATTTCGCACCACATGAAGCAATCATTTCTGCAGAAACTTCACCAGTATATGCACCTTCTTTACTTGAACTGCAATCTTGAGAAGAAACACTAAAATTATCATTAATTTGACATAATTTGGCAACCTTATAAATATAAGGATATGACGGTGAAAAAATGACATCAACAGATATGTTATCAGCTTTATTTGATAAAACCTCTTGCACTAATAATAAAGCATCGCTTCTAACTAAATTCATTTTCCAATTTGCTATTACAATTTTTTTTCTCATATATTTTTTATTTTTTGATTCGAGGATCTAAGCATGTATAAATTAAATCAACCAATAAATTAATAATTATAAAAACTGTTGCAATAAATAAGACTGATCCCATAATTACAGGTAAATCCATTGTGTTTAATGCATTTACAATTTCCTTACCTAAGCCATTCCAACCAAATACATACTCTACAAATACAGCACCAGCTAAAAGAGAAGCAAACCAACCCGAAACAGCAGTAACTACAGGATTTAAGGAATTTCTTAATGCATGCCTAAATAATACTTTAGAATACTTTACTCCTTTTGCTTTTGCTGTTCTTATATAATCCATATTCAAAACATCTAGCAACGAATTTCTAGAAAGCTGAATAATTACTGCTAAAGGCCTAATACCTAAAGTAATTGATGGAAGTATTAAATTTTTTAAATTAAGATGATATCCCATTCCATAATCATCAATTTCAAATAAACTTCCAGTCATTTGTAAATTGGTATATTGATGTAAAACAAATCCAAACAACCAAGCAATAAGTATAGCACTAAAAAAAGATGGTAAAGACATACCTATTGCGGAAAAAAATAAAATAGATTTATCAATAATATTATCTTTATTTATTGCTGAAAATACACCCATTAACAGTCCTAAAAATATTGCAATGGTTATAGATGAAACAGCTAACACTAACGTATTTTTAAATGTAGAAATAATAATTGAAACAACAGATTTTTCTTGATTTAAAAAAGATTTCCCAAAATCTGGTAATTTAACCACGAAAACATAAAAGTTTGTTGAAAACAATTTAAAAAAATTTATTTCTTTATTATAAATAGAAAAAAAGGAGTTTTTATTTAATGAATAAATAGAAATTAAAGAAATATCATTTACATAACTCAAATACTGTAAGTAAACGGGTTTGTCGAATCCATATTTTTGATTTATTAATTCTAACTGTTCAGCATCTTCTCTTTTATCAAGCATCATTCTAGCTGGATCAGCTGGTAATATTTTAAATAAGAAAAAAACAATTGTTAATACTCCAAATAAAATTGAAAAACCATACAACAACTTTTTAATAATTAAAGCTACCACAAAAATTACTCTAATAATTTTTTAAATTCTAAAATATCAAATTCATTAATTCCAGTTCCATCAAATAACCTGATTTGCTTTTCACCTCGATATAAAATCACTACTGGATTATCATAAAGGGGAAATGTTATTTCAGAATAACTGTCAATTTCATCTGTATCCCAATTATCAAATGGTATACTTTGATAGGAAAAGTCTGAATCAATATTATTTAAAAAACTATTTATTCTTTCAAGCATTTCATTTCCGGCAATTGAATCATTATCAATATCAGAAAAAACAATATGAACAGCAGGAAAATTGTTTAATGTTTTTGAAAGAGAATCTATTCTTTTAGCTGCATCTTGACAATGATCACAATCAGGATCAAAAAAACATAAAACTTTAGTGTCATCAATTTGAGCAAAATCTTCATTACTGACATATTGTAAAAATGATGAAGATGATAAAGACGAACTATTAGAAATTGGTAAAAATGCAAACATCAGCAATAAAATAACTAATAATTTATTTGTTAGCAGAAGTAAATTATTTTCTTTATTATATAAGATGTTTTTATTAATAAAAAATAAAACTATTAATGTTAATATATTTTTAATAATTGCTTCAATAGGCGTCATAGGAATTAATTCTCCAAAACAGCCACAGTTATCATTATCACCAGTAAAAAATTGATATGAAAGATGAATTGTGAAAACTGATATTAGTCCAATTGAAAAAGGTAATATGATCTTTTTGAGGTAATTTTTTTGCAAAATAGCTATTGCAATAAAAAATTCAATACCAATAATTATTCTAGAAACATATGGCGCAAAATCACTACTGAATCCCATAGGAATTAACTGACCTTCTTCAAAAATTTTAGTTATTCCTATAATTGGTACAGGATATAATTTTGCTAATGCTGAAACTAAAAACAATACTGAGATTAAAATTCTCAAAATAGTGACAACTTGTTTGTTAAATATTTTCATTATTATTTATTTATTTTTATTAATGCAAAAACAGCATAATTTAACATATCTACATAGTTTGCATCTACGCCTTCAGATATCAAAGTAGAACCATTGTTATCTTCAATTTGTTTAACTCTAAGTAATTTTTGTAAAATTAAATCTGTGAGTGAACTTACTCTCATATTTCTCCAGGCTTCTCCATAATCATGATTCTTATCTAGCATTAGATTTTTGGCTATATTAACTTGATTATCAAACATCTTGATCACTTCGTTATATTCCATTTCTTCTAAATCATCACTTACTCCAATTTGCAATTGAATGAGTCCAATTATAGAATAATTAACAATTCCTACAAACTCATTATAAATACCTTCATCTATTTTACTTGATCCTTTTGATTCAATTGATCTAATACGTTGAGCTTTTATAAATATTTGATCAGTTAAAGAACTAATTCTTAAAATACGCCATGCAGTACCATAATCTTTCATTTTTTTTGCAAAAATTTGCTTACATTTTGCTATTATTGAATCATATTCGCGAATCGTTTGTTCCATTTTAATAAAAAATTAAAGAATGGCTAAATATACATCATTTAATTATCTCCAATTCAAAGATAATTATAGTAAATCTGATTATTTTTCAACAGGTGAAAAAATAATAATGGGTATTTTAAATATCACTGAAGATTCATTTTATGACGGCGGAAAATATTTACAACCAAAAAATATTATAACTCAAGTAAAAAAAATGCTAGATAATGGAGCCTCAATTATTGATATTGGAGCACAATCTACAAAGCCTAATGCAATATCTAAAGGACCTCATGAAGAAAATAAAATTTTATTACCGACAATTAAATTGTTAAAAAATAAATTCAAAAATCTCTTTATTTCTGTTGATACATATTGGAGTGAAGTTGCTGAAAAAGCCATTAAATCAGGAGGCAACATGATTAATGATGTTTCCGCAGGAAATATTGACTCAAATATGTTTAAACTAATATCAAAATTACAAGTACCATATGTTTTAATGCATATGAAAGGAAAACCAGACAATATGCAAAATAATCCAAACTATAAAAATGTAGTTGGTGAAGTTTATACTTTTTTCGAAAAAAAAATCAGTGATCTTGAAAATTTAGGTTTTAATAAAATTATTTTAGATCCAGGATTTGGATTTGGAAAAAATTTAAATCATAATTATTCATTGTTAAATAATTTACATGAATTTAAAAAATTGAATTATCCAATACTTGTAGGAGTATCTAGAAAATCTATGATTTACAAACTATTAAATATTTCACCAGAAAAAGCTTTAAATGGTACAAGTATTATTAATACTGTTGCACTTAAAAATGGTGCAGACATTTTAAGAGTTCATGATGTGAAGGAAGCTGTTGAATGTGTTAAAATAACTGATTTTATAAAAAATATTAACTAAATGGAGGTATTAGATATTATTGATATTATTTCTGTATTTCTGCTCGTTTACCTTCTTTACAGATTAGTTAAAGGAACTATTGCAATTAATATATTTTTAAGTTTGACTTTCATTTATTTATTTTGGCAAATTGTAGCTTTTTTTGAATTAAAACTATTAAGCGAAATTTTGGGTCAATTTATTGGTTTTGGAGTTATCATACTTGCAATAATATTTCAAAGTGAATTAAGAAAGTTTCTAATTATTTTAGGAAAAGGGAAATTTTTAACTCAAAAATTTTTATTCAAATCAAAATATATTTCTTCATTAGATATTAAGTCCGTTGTTGATGCATGTGATAGTATGAGTAAAAATAAAACAGGTGCAATTTTAATAATAACACAAATAGATGATTTAAATATGTTTTCAGAAACAGGCGTCAATATTAATGGTGAAATATCAACTCAAATTATTGAAAGTATTTTTTACAAAAATAGCCCGCTTCACGATGGTGCAACTATAATTAAAAACAACTTGATAATTAGCGCTGGTTGTATTTTACCTATTAGTAACAAAACATTACCAAAAAAATTTGGTGTAAGACACAGAGCAGCTATTGGAATAACTGAAGAGTATGATGCAATTGCAATTGTAATTTCAGAAGAAACAGGAATGATTTCATATGTAAAACAAGGTGAATTATTTAATAACAGAACTATTATTCAACTGGAACAGTTTTTAAACAGGATTTATAAGACTACACAATAATTACATTTTATCAGGCATTAAAATCCCTAATAATGACATTGATGATTTTATTATTTCTGATATTTTTTTAGATATAAGTAATCTTAGTATTACCACATCTTGCTTCTCATTATTTAAAATTGGATTAGTTTGATAAAATTGATTAAAATCTTTTGATAATTCATAAGAATAATTTGCTAACAGTGACGGATTAAGTTGGTTAGCTGAATCGCTTATTATTTCTGGAAATTTACACATTATTTTAATTAATTTTTTTTCAGAGCTATTTAGTCTATAATCAGAATTCAAATTTAATGATATTTGCTGATTGTAATTTCTTAAAAGAGATTGTATTCTAGCAAAAGTATATTGAATAAATGGACCTGTATTTCCATTAAAATCAATTGATTCTTCTGTATTAAACAACATATTTTTATGAGGATCAACCTTTAAAATAAAATATTTTAGAGCACCCAAACCAACTGTTTCGTATAATGAATCTATCTCAATTTTTTTCATTCCTTTAGTTTTACCTAGATCTTGTGATATTTTTTTAGCATTATTTACTAGACTGGTCATTAAATCGTCAGCATCTACAACTGTCCCTTCCCTGGATTTCATCTTTCCAGATGGTAAATCGACCATACCATATGATAAGTGCTTACAATTAGCACTCCAACTATAAGACAATAGATCTAATATTGCAAATAAAACTTTAAAATGATGATTTTGCTCATTACCTACTGTGTATATCATATTTGTAAATGAAAAATCATTGTGTCTTTGAACTGCTGTTCCAATATCCTGGGTAATATACACAGATGTTCCATCTGCTCTTAGAAGAATCTTATCATCCAAATTATATTTAGATAAACTTACCCAAACTGATTTATCATCTTTTTGATAAAAAATATTATTTTTCAAACCGTAATCTATTATATTCTTACCTAACAAAAAAGTATTGCTTTCGTAATAATTTTTATCAAAACTTACGTTTAATCTTGAATAAGTTTGTTCAAATCCATCATAAACCCAGTTATTCATTTTCTTCCATAAATCAATTGTTTCTTTGTCACCATCTTCCCATTTTACAAGCATATTTTGAGCTTCTAAAAATATAGGCGCTTGTTTTTCAGCTTGATCTAAAGAAAAACCATTATCAACTAAATCTTTTACTTGCTTAGAGTATACTGAATTAAATTTTACATAGTATTTTCCAACCAAATGATCTCCTTTAGTATCTGATGACTTAGGATCATCATCCATACCAAATTTTTTCCAAGCAACCATAGATTTACAAATATGTATACCTCTATCATTAATTATTTGAACCTTTACAACATTATTACCATTTGCTTTCAATATTTCTGATATTGAATGTCCTAGTAGAATATTTCTTACATGTCCAAGATGTAATGGTTTGTTAGTATTTGGAGATGAATATTCAACTACATATTTATCAGAATTTTTATTTGGAAATTTTATACCATAATTTTTATCATTGCAAATATTTTTAAATTGTAATATCCAAAATTTATTTGAAAAAATTAAATTTAAAAACCCACCAACAATATTAAAATCAACAATTTCGTTAATATTTTTTTTTAAATAACTGACTATTTCTAATGATGTTTTTTCAGGAGATTTTTTTGAAACTGCTAATAGTGGAAATACAACTATTGTCAAATCACCTTTGAAATTTTTTTTTGTTTTCTGAAATTGAATATTTAATTTCTTTTCTGAATACAGTAAAAAAATTGATTCTTTTATTTTATTTTTTAATTTATCTAAATTCATTTTTTTGGTAAAAATATTTCAGCTATCATACACCTTGCACTTCCCCCTCCGCATGTCTCAATGATACTTAATGGACTATGAATAATTGAACAAAACTTGTTAATTTTTTTAATTTGTTTATTGGTTAAAACGTTATATGCAGTTGAAGACATTACTAAAAATTTATCATCACCACCCTTAACTTGAAGCATATTTCCAGCAAAATGATTCTTTTGATATTCGGTTATTTCAATTATTTCTTTATCGCTTTTTTCTATTGAATTTTTAACTTTTTTTAATTCTCTTTTACAATCAATTGAATCTAAACATATAATAATAAATTCATCTGCAACACACATCATAACATTTGTATGGTAAATCCTTAGCCTATCAGAACCTACATTTTGATATGAATTAAAAATAACTGGTTGATAATTAAAATCAGCACAAAATTTATTTATAATTTTATCACTTGTTCTACTTGAAAGAGATGCATAACATAGTTTTGATTTCCGATCTAAAACCATACTTCCTGTACCTTCAAGAAAAATATTTTTAGATTCATATTCAGTATAATCAAATACTTTTTCAATTTTAAAATTAAAACTATCTTGTAAATTATCTAAAATATCTAATCTGCGTTCAAATCTTCTATTTTTCGCATACATTGGATAAAGAGCTATAGAACCATTATTATGAAATGAAACCCAATTATTTGGAAAAACTGAATCAGGTGTAATCGGATCAATGGTATCGTTAAAGCTAATCACGTTTACTCCTTTCATACTAAGTTTTTCAACAAAATTATCAAATTCTCTACATGCTTTTTCGTTGATCTCATATTTAGCAAGATTGCTTAAAGGCTTTTGATAAAAATTATTTACAGCAGTTTCTTCGTTGTAACTAAATGCAACAGGTCTGATCATCAGGATATTATTAGTCAAAGAACTCATTCTCTTGTCAAAGGCATAGTGGAACATCTAAATAGTCCTTCCATTTTAGCAGTCTCTGAATATGTTATTTCCTCGACTATAAATCCAAAATCTTTTAGTATTGAATTTAATCTTACAAATGATTTATCAGAGACAATAATCTTTTCAGAAATTGAAAAAATATTCGAATTCATATTGTACATTTCTTCAGTATCAATTTCAATAATATTTTCCTTTCCAAAATAATTAATTAAAAAATTTACATCTCTCTTGTTTTTAAATCCTTTTTTATATATAATAGCCTTATTATGTCCAATTGGCTGAAAACAACAATCTAAATGCAGTGCGTTTTTTCTAGGGTCAGTGTCTGATTTATTTAATTCAAAGCCAATAACATTTTTATTTGGAAACAACTTTTGAATAAAAGAAATAGCATTTTTATTTGTTCTTGAAACAATATACTTTTTAAAATCAACATCTTCAGAATAACCAATAAAAATATATTCATTATTTAATAATACATCTCCACCTTCGACTCTAACATTTGGTGGGGAAAATATAATATGTTTATCGATAATTTTAAGATATAAATCTTTTAAAGCTAACATCTCTTTTTCTCTATTTTTAATAATATTTGAAACAATTAACAAATTACCTATTACAAATGCAATATCTCTTACAAAAATCTGATTTACATTAAAAATATTAGTAGGTTGTAATACGGTTATATTATATTTCTTAAATATATTTAAAAGATTTTTATTTTCGTTTTTTATATCAATTTGATTAGGAAATGAACCATTTTTGACATGATATAAAGACTTAGGATCATAACAATCTTCCATGTTAGGAGTAGATCCAAAATTATCAGCTGTGCCAACATATACAACTTTTAAATTTGCAGTTTCATTATGTACATTCAAATTCAACATTAACATTTGACAAATTTAACTAAGAAATAAGTATATCAATAACAATTATTTACATATTTTTTATTAACAATTAAATGGTAAAATATTAAAATTAATTATTCTGCTTGATGTAATGAATTTGTATTTTTGAAAATATGAGTAAAATTAAATTTAACACAAATAAATCAAGATTTAAGTTAAAAAGTTTTTTAACTTTCTTTACAAACAAGAGAAATCAAAATATATTTTCAACTTTACTCATACTAATATCAATTTATTTAATTATTGGCTTTGTATCTTTTTGTTTTAATTGGAAAACTGACGACAACATAGTTTCTAACAATAGTTTTTTAGATGTAATTTCAAACAATAATATTGAAAATGCAATTGGTGGACTAGGGGCATATATTTCTAACTTATTAATTAAAGATAGTTTTGGAATAGTTGCTTTTCTAATTCCATTTTCTTTAATAATTTTAGCTAGTAACATTTTAGGATTTAAAAAAATAAGTTTTAAAAAAATAATTTTCAAGTTAATTATTACTCTTATTATTTTTCCAGTTATTCTGTATCATTTTACTAACCTAACTATTTACTCAGGAGGAGTTGGAATTTATATAGATGAATTATTAAACACTGTATTAGGAAAAATAGGCAATACTTTATTACTTGTCACCATAATCACGTCTTATGTTCTAAGCTATATTAATTTAGCTAACTTGTTTAAAAAATTTAAAGATTTATTTAAAAAGAATAAAGATTATATTGAAGAAACAAATATTAGAACTCAAAAGAATGAACTGACTAATGAAAATATTCAAAATTTAAAAAAGGAAAATAAAATCAATGAAGAAAAATCAAATGAGACAAATGATAATAATACTTCAAATGAATTATTAGTTGAGGATAAATTAGAGTCAGAAATAACTGATTTAGGTATTGAAATTAACGAAGTTAGAGAAGAAGAAACTTTATCAAAAGATGATATTGAAAAAAAACTTGAAGAGATAGGTGATTATGATCCAACATTAGAACTTTCCAATTATAAAATCCCTAGTATTGAGATTTTAAAAAACTACGGTACTGGTAAAATAGAAATTGATAAAAGTGATCTAGAAGAAAAAAAAGATAAAATAGTTGAAACGCTAGGTCACTACAAAATTGGTATAACATCAATAACAGCAACTATTGGCCCAACTATTACTTTGTATGAAATTGTTCCAAATGCTGGAGTTAGAATTTCAAAAATTAAAAATCTTGAAGACGATATCGCTTTAAGTTTAGCTGCTGAAGGAATAAGAATTATAGCTCCAATACCTGGCAAGGGAACTGTTGGAATTGAAGTTCCAAATAAAAATAAAACAACAGTATCTATGCTGGAAGTTTTAAAATCTGAAAAATTCCAAGAGAGCAAAATGGAACTTCCAATAGCTTTTGGAAAAACAATTTCAAATGAAACATTTGTAGTAGATTTAACTAAAATGCCACATTTATTAATGGCTGGAGCTACTGGCCAGGGAAAGTCAGTAGGACTTAATGTTATTCTTACATCATTACTTTACAAAAAACATCCTGCTGAAATAAAATTTGTGCTAGTTGACCCTAAAAAAGTTGAATTAACCTTATTTAATAAAATTGAAAAACATTTTTTAGCTAAACTCCCCGACTCAGAAGAAGCAATTATTACGGATACTAAAAAAGTTATAAATACAATCAACTCTCTTTGTATTGAGATGGATGAAAGATACGAACTATGTAAAAAAGCACAATGTAGAAATATAAAAGAATATAATACTAAATTTATTTCAAGAAAATTAAATCCAAACAAAGGACATAGATTTTTACCATATATTGTATTAGTAATTGACGAATTTGCTGATTTAATTATGACTGCAGGAAAAGAAATTGAAACACCAATTGCTAGACTTGCCCAGCTAGCAAGAGCAATTGGAATTCACCTAATTATTGCTACACAAAGACCATCTGTAAACGTAATAACAGGAATTATTAAAGCTAACTTCCCTGCAAGAGTTGCATTTAGAGTAACCTCTTCCACAGATTCAAGAACAATATTGGACAGTAAAGGAGCTGATCAATTGATTGGAATGGGAGATATGTTAATCTCTACTGGAAATGATTTAACAAGACTGCAATGTGCATTTATTGATACACCTGAAGTAGAAAAACTTTGTGAAGAAATAGGAAATCAGAATTCATATTCACAAGCACATATATTACCAGAATTTATTTCAGAAACAGAATCAATATCAGTTAGTTCAAATTTAGAAGAGAAAGATGATTTATTTAATGAAGCAGCTAGAATAATTGTACAACATCAATCTGGATCAACATCACTAATTCAAAGAAAATTAAGACTTGGATACAACAGAGCTGGAAGAATTATTGATCAGCTTGAATCAGCCAAAATAGTGGGTCCTCCAGAAGGGAGTAAGGCCAGACAAGTATTAATCAAAACAGAATTAGAACTGGATGAACTTTTAAATAGTATATAAATGAAATTACTTTTCTGCTTATTTATTTTAATCGCACCGCATTCTAGCTCTTCTCAAGAAAAAATTAAAGAGAAAATTATTGAGGACTTATTAGTAGAAATTGGCACTTACAAAAATATTTCAATCGATTTTAATCTTCATTATGAGAACACTAGATTAAATGTTAAGACAAATAAAAAAGGAAAATTAAAAATTGAAAAAGATAAATTTAATTTAGAATTGGATGATCAAATTATAATTAATAACGGTGAATTCCAATGGACATATTTAAAAGATTTAAATGAAGTTCAAATAACGAATAATGAGATAGATGTTGGTTTATCAAACTTTAGTGATCTGCTTAAAATTTCTAAAAATGATTATAAGATTTCATTGCTGGAAGATCAATTAAATTTTCAATTATTTGAACTAATTCCAAAAAAAATAAACTCATTTATTAAAATACAAATTAAAGTTGAAAAATACAACAGAACAATAAGTGAAATAAAAGTATTTGATAAAGATGGCGGTAACTTTATTTATTTAATTAATAAATTTAAATATAATCAAAAAATAAATTCATTTTATTTTGACTCATCAAAATTTCCAGGAATTGAAATAATAGATTTGAGATAATTAAAAATTATTCAGCCAAAATTAAATCATAATCATAATAATTATAAATTGGCATAGTTATATTAACATAACCTCCATTTAATAATTTTTTAAATTTATATAGTTTCTCACCACTAAAAAAATGCATAATAATGCTGTAAGCATTATAAGAATACTTTGCATGGTTAGTTAAATATGTTGTTTCAAATAATTTGATAAATTGTTTATCAAAATTTGAAAAATAATTTAACTGATTTGATAAAGGAAGGTATAAATTAAGCTCCATCAAATCATCAATATCAAGATTATCATATTTAACCCAAGAATTTAGTCCGAAAACAATGGACGTAGAATCTAAACATCGAATTGATGAAAGAACTTTACTTACAAATGCTTTATTAGTTGAAGGAATCAAAACAATTTGAAAAGGTGAAAAAATACCTCTAATTGAATCAACATGTGCATACTCTATTCTATGAGTATTTATTTCTTTAAAATTATTTTTCTTTAATGATCTTATGAGTGAATTTACAAAATTATCCTTGTCATTTTGATGTAATATAAGGATTTTCTTATTTTTATATTTTCTATCAATAAATTTTACTATTTCTTTTAATTGATCTTCAACTCTTGGATATATTTGATAAACAGCCTTGTATTTATTAACATTATTAGTAATTCTTGACAAAGGATTAATTAAAAATTTATTACTGTTACCATATTTTTTACATAATATATTAAAATTCTTTACACGCAGTGGGCCAATTATGTAATCCATTTTATCAAGTTTACCTGACTTAACAATACTTAATACTTTATTTGTATCATTGTTAGTATCAAATGTATGTAATACTATGTTGGCACCTAACTTATTTAATGAATCTAATGCAAGTTTTACGCCAATATGAAAAGATAATGCAACCTCTGAAGAAGTAAAATACAAATTATTAGCCTTTAATGTATCTTCAAAATCATCAAACATTGTATCATTTTTTTCTACATAATATGGCATCAACAATGCAATATTTATTTCTTCTTTATTTTCTTTATTAAATACTAATGTGTCATTGTACTGGATCGGTATATATAATTGTTGATTATAATACAGGTTCCTTTGTATTTCATTAGCTTTTAAAATATCATTTACTTTAACATTGTAAATATTTGCAATTTTATTTAAAGACTCACCGGCTTTTACCGTATGTTTAATATAAAATTTATCATCGAACTGTACAATATTATTATTTGTCTGAGCAAATAAAGAATTTGATAATATTATAAGTATATATAAAATTCTAATTATTCCCATTCAATTGTTGCTGGAGGTTTAGAACTTACGTCATATACAACTCGATTAACACCCTTAACTCTATTTATTATTTTATTCGAAACTTCTGCTACAAAATCGTACGGTAGACGAACCCAATCTGCTGTCATTCCATCGGTAGATTCAACAGCTCTTAAAGCTACAGTATTTTCATATGTTCTCTCATCTCCCATAACACCAACTGATTTAACTGGTAAAAGTATAGCTCCAGCTTGCCAAACTTTATCATATAGCTTATATTCTTTTAATAAATCTATAAATATTTTGTCAGCTTCTTGCAAAATTTTTACTTTTTCAAGAGAGATCTCACCAAGAATTCTAATACCTAATCCGGGACCAGGAAATGGATGGCGTTGTAAAATATTTTGATCAATATTCAATGATTTACCAATTCTTCGAACCTCATCCTTAAATAAAGATTTTAAAGGCTCAATAATTTGAAGTTTCATATAGTCAGGCAATCCACCAACATTATGATGCGATTTGATCGTGGCTGATGGCCCACCAGTTGCAGAAATTGATTCTATAACATCTGGATATATTGTTCCTTGAGCTAACCACTTTACATTTTTTATTTTATTAGCCTCGCTATCAAAAACATCAATAAAATTTTTACCAATACATTTTCGCTTTTTTTCAGGTTCACTAACTCCTTTTAAAGAGCTATAAAAAATTTTTCTAGCATCAACACCAACAACATTTAAACCCATATCTTTATATTGACTTAAAACTTCTTCAAATTCATCCTTTCTTAAAAGACCATTATCAACAAAAACACAATGAAGATTATCACCAATAGCTTTATGAAGTAAAACAGCAGCTACAGTAGAATCAACGCCACCTGACAATCCTAAGATAACAATATCATTTTTTAACCTATTTTTTAAATATAAAATTGTTTCATCAATAAATACATTTGGTGTCCAATCTTGTAAACAATTACATATTTTTATTAAAAAATTTTTCAAAATTAAAAACCCATGCTCAGAATGATAAACTTCAGGGTGAAATTGTAGGCCGTATGTTAATTCATTGTCTATTTTAAATGCCGCATTTTTAACATCTTTAGTGGATGCAATTAACTTAAAATTATTAGCAATAAAATCAATAGTATCAGCATGACTCATCCATACTTGAGAATTTAAAGGTATTTTATCAAATAATATGTCTTTATTGTCAATATAAGTTAAATTTGCTCTGCCATATTCTCTGATTTTGGAAGGCACTACATTACCACCAAATTTACTAGCTAAATATTGTGAACCATAACACACTGCAAGGATTGGAACCTTTCCCTTTATCTTAGTAAGATCGATTTGAGGGGCGTCCTTATCAAACACTGAATGGGGTGATCCAGAAAAAATTATACCCTTCCATTTATCATTTAGATTAGGTAATTTATTGTAAGGATGAATTTCAGAATATACATTTAGCTCTCTAACTCGTCTTGCAATAAGTTGAGTATACTGAGAACCAAAATCTATAATTAATACTTTTTCATGCATTTTTTTTGCAAATTATTTTTGTAAAACTACAAAATTAGAGTCTAGAGGATCCAAATTATTTTTTAATATTTTGAAAAAATTATCACCATATTTCATATAATAAGTCATAAAATTATTATTTCTTTCTTGCAATTTGTTATTCGGGAATAATTCATTTTTTATTTTAGTAATTTGATTAATAGAATCTTCATCAAATTTCTTTTTATTTCTGATTAACTTTGACTCCAATAAACTTAATAATTTTAAATTTTTTTTAAGATTTGCATTTATACTATCATCAAGATTCAGATCATGAAAAACAGATTTAATATTATAATATATTTCATTAATTTTTTTCTTCTGTTCATTAAAAGAAAAATTTGTGTTGATTTTATTTAAAATATATTTTTTGTGCAAATATTCTGTATTATAAAAAAAATCTTTAACACTCAAATTCAACTTTTTAATTTTATTAATTTGATGTTTAGATAAAATCATTACTGAATTTCTTAAGATTAACATTGGCAAAGGAATTTTTTCTTTTTCAAATGAACTTTTAAGCTGAAGCCAATATGATATCTCAGAGCCACCCCCAACGATAGCAATATTTGGTAAGACTAATTCTTGATAAATTGGCCTAATTAAAACATTTGGACTAAAATTTTGTGGAAAATTATCGATTTCATCTTTTCCCAAGTTATTAGAATTTAAAATTAATTCTCTTCTACCATCTTTAATTCTAAAAAAATTAATATCTCTATAGTGCGCTTGCTGATGATATGACTTTTCTAATAATCTCTCGCTATCCATTTTTATATATTTAGCGTAATATTGATCTAAAACATCTTTCTTAATTACATTTTTAAAGCTTGACTTTAAATATTTATCATCACCATCAATTATGATCAGACCATATGATCCAAACAACTCATTTATTAAAACTCTTGTGCAATCTGCTAGACTTTTATCATTTCTATATGCTTTTTTAAATATTTTAAGAAGATTTTTTCCATCATTACTTTTTTGCAAAAATTCAGTCAAATTATCTGAAATAAACTGTTCAATTTCATCAAATATTAATCTTCCAACAGGAGTGTTTTTTTTAACTTTCTTATTATAAGTGTAAACTTTATTATTTAAATTAAAATGATTAATTTCATTTAAATCATGATCTTCACTTGCTAACCAAAATAAAGGAACAAAATTATTTTTTGGATATTTTTTAGCTAATTTTTCTACTAAATTAATAGTTGAAAAAATTTTATAAATAAAAAAAAGAGGACCAGTAAATAAACATAATTGATGCCCCGTAGTTACTGTGTATGTGTTTTTTCTTGATAATAATTCTATATTTTTTTTAGAAAAATTAGATAATGATATTTTGGAATTTTGTTGTTTTAAAACATTTACTAATAGTTTTCTGTTAAGATTTTGTTTTGATTTTTTTTGAATTTGTTTAGAAAAATTATCAAGATTTGGGAAATAACTAATATTGTTTCTTAAACTATCATTTCTTTCAATATAATCAATAATTAATTTTGAAAAAAAATTAGTTTCTTTATATGTTATTTTTAACTTATTTGACATTAACTATTTCATAATAAAACCACCAGCTATTAGATCGTTTCCTTCATAAATAGCAGCAGATTGACCAGGTGCAATTCCACGTACTTTATTATGAAACAATACTTTAATACGTCCTTTCGTATTAAATAAAGTAGCATATTCACCTTTATGTTTATATCTGATCTTTACAAGAAACTCATCTCCATCATTAATTTTAGTATACTTTAAATAATTTATATCCTTTATGTACATCTCTTGCTTTTGTAATTGTTCTTTATCTCCTACAGTAACTGTATTATTATCTGCATCAATACCAATAACATAAGTTGGTTTAGAACCTAATGAGACTCCTAACTTCCGTTGACCAATAGTATAAAATGGATAACCGTTGTGTGTTCCTACAACTTTTCCATCAGAAGTAATAAAGCTCCCTCCAGCAACCTTTTTTTCTAAACCTTTTACCTTTCGTTTTAAAAAACTTCTGTAATCATTGTCAGGAATAAAACATATTTCATAACTCTCACTTTTTTGTGCAAGTTGTTTGTATCCCTTTGATAATGCCATTTTTCTAATGTCGTCCTTGTGATAGCCTCCAATTGGAAATATTGTTCTACTCAAGCACTCTTGACTTACACCCCACAAAACATAGGATTGATCTTTTATTTCGTCTAATCCTTTTGAGACAACGAATCTATCATTTTCCTTTCTAATCTGAGCGTAATGACCTGTTGCAATATACTTACATTTTAGCATATCTGCTCTTTTTAATAAAGCTGACCATTTTATATGAGTATTACATAATACGCAAGGATTTGGAGTTCGTCCTGCAATATACTCATCAACAAAATTATGAATTATTGCATCCCCAAATTCATCTCTAATATCTAAAACTGTGTGAGGAAAGCCACAATCTACAGCTACTTTTCTTGCATCATTTATGGAATCTAAACTACAACAACCTGTTTCTTTACCATTACCTCCTGATGATTCATAATCCCATGTTTTCATTGTCAATCCGATTACTTCATAACCCATATCATGTAAAAGTAGAGCTGACATAGTACTATCAATTCCTCCACTCATTGCCATTAAAACTCTTTCTTTACTCATTACTCAATATTTATTGTAGTATCTAATATACCGTCTTTAGAATAATATTTCCATACACTTGATTTAACCCCGCCCTTGTACAATCCTTTGGAATGTAAGGCACCTGAAAAATAATAATTTATTTCATCTCCTTGCTTTACATTCATGTAATAATTTGAAGTGTGTTTTAATTGACCATTTTGAAAAAACTGTTCAAACTTACCATGTTTTTTTCCATCTTTCCAATATTGGATTTCAAATAAGTTTCCATCATCATAAAAAACTTTTTTAAAACCATTTAGTAGATCAGATTTATATTGTTCACTTAATATTAATATGCCATTAAAGTTATAATAGTTCCATGTACTATCTCTCAACTCATTGACATAAATACCCGAAGCTTTTAGCTGACCACTTCTGTAATAAAAATGACATGATGATGCAACACCGTTATGAAAATATTTTTTTTCAACCTTTAACTCTCCGGTAGTGTAGTAATGTAAAAAAATACCGAAAGGAATCCCATCCTTAAACTGTCCAGTATATTTTGATGAGCCATTTTTATACTTTTTATGCCATTCTCCTTGTTTTAAATTATTATGATCTACTATATTTTTTTGTTGACTAAATAAAAAAGTAGAAACAAAAATTGATGCAAAAAAAATTATTCTCATTTTAATATAATTTTTACAAATATAAAACTAAATTGAATCTACTAATTCATTAGTATTTAAAATAAACTTATCCCAAGAAAATCTTATTTTTTCTTTTTTAACATTATCTGAAAATTTATCTTCTCTGTCATTATTATAAAAATCATATATACTATTTGCAATATCTAAAGAATCTTTTTTTGTAACATAACCCACTTTTAAGTGTGGTACTATTTCTGAAAGACCTCCAACATCAGTTACTAACATAGGTCTATCAAAATGATAAGCTATTTGAGTTATTCCACTTTGTGTAGCTGTTTTATATGTTTGTGTTATTAAATCTGCAGCACAAAAATAATTTTTAACTTCATCTGCAGAAATGAAACTACTTTTCAATATTACAGAATCTTCAATTGATAAGGATTTAACTAAATTTAAATATTTTGATTTATTTTCATAAAATTCACCAGCTACAATCAATTTAATTCCCAATTTTTTTATGCGCTTATCAGCAAGCGCATTCAATAATAAATCTAATCCCTTATATTCACGAACAAAACCAAAAAATAACAGATACTTTCCATTTTTGGTTAATTGTAAATTTTTTCTTGCCTTATTTTTACTTATTTTATTACCAAATGTGTTATAGATTGGATGAGGGAAAAATTTTTTATGTATAATTGATGTGAACTTATCTAAATCTGATAAAACAGATTTAGAAAGACATATAAATCCATCACATGATTTAACAAAAAAACTAGTTAACAGTTGGTCACCTATTCTTTTTTCATGAGGTATAACATTATCTGTTATTGCAATAACTTTAGTTTTTCTCCTGATAAGTCTAGAGATTACACCTAAGCAAGGAGCCATAAATGGCAACCAATATCTTACAACAACATAATCAGCATTCTCAGATGATATATTCATGGCAACCTTAAACCAATTAATAGGATTGATAGAATTAATACATGTTTTTATATTAATATTGGGAGCATCGCCATTTTCATATTGAGATGTGCCCGGAAATAAAAATGATGGATATTGTAAACTGAATGAATATACAACTACCTCAATTCCAAGATCTTGGTATGCTTTAGCGAGTAAATTATTAAAATTAGCAATCCCACCTCTTAATGGAAAAGCAGGTCCAATAATGATTACTTTCTTTTTATCCAATTTATATTTCTTTTTCTATCTGATAACTATTACTATCATGTGAATTTCGAGAAATCATTTCAGCAATAAAACCAGCTAAGAATAATTGAACTCCTAATATCATTGATGTTAAAGCAATGTAGAATCCTGACATATCAGCAATATTTTTTGCTGGCAAATCATTTATCAAAAAAAATAATTTTGATCCTGCTATAAACGAAAATAATAAGAACCCAAGGAAAAACATTAAGGTTCCTAAAACACCAAAAAAATGCATTGGTTTTTTTCCAAAACGAGAAATGAATGATATTGTAAGAAGGTCCAAAAATCCATTTAAAAAACGTTCGATACCAAATTTTGTTGTACCATATTTTCTTTTTTGATGTTTAACAACTTGCTCAGTAATATTTGAAAATCCTGACCACTTTGCTATCATGGGAATATACCTATGCATCTCACCATAAACCTCAATATTTTTTATAACATTTTTATTATATGCCTTAAGACCACAATTGAAATCATGAAGATATACTCCAGATGCTTTTCTAGCTGCCCAATTAAATAACTTTGTAGGAACTGTTTTGGAAATTGGATCATAACGTTCTTTTTTCCATCCAGATACCAAATCAAAACCTTTTTTATATACTTTTTCATATAATTTTGGTATCTCATCCGGACTATCTTGTAAATCTGCATCCATGGTGATTACAACGTCTCCTTTTGACTTTAAAAATCCAATATTTAATGCTGCTGATTTACCATAATTTCGTCTAAACTTAACACCTTTAATATTTGAATTTTTAGAATTTAATATTTCTATTTCTTTCCAAGAGTTATCATCGCTACCATCATCAATAAGAATAATTTCATAAGAAAATTCATTTTTTTTCATGACTTCAACAATCCAAGTACTAAGTTCCTTGATTGATTCTTCTTCGTTAAATAAAGGGATGACTACACTAATATTCATAACCTATTTAGTTATTACTTGATTTTTTTGTGAAAAAAGATAGTATACATGAATATAAAAACCCCATAAAAGTACCACCTAAAAGAGTCATAATCATCATCCAATGTGGCTGCATAAACTTAGCAGCAAATTGAAGCTGCATCGCTAACATTTCATCAGATATTTCAGGATCTGATTGAAGCAGTGTTTGTTCAGTTAACTCTAATGAATTTGTAATTATTTCAGGATTTAAATATGTAATATACACATAAGTATAAATAGACATAACTGCAGATGAGAAAAAGGAAATAGTTGTTCCAAGTTTTAAGCATTGTTTATATGTAAGAATACCATTCATTTCTTCATCTCTATATTTTACAATTGAAAAAGCTAAAAACATTATAATTAGTGCATTGTTTAATATTGATGGAACCTTAGATGTTTGTTCATTAATATTCATACTCCAGAATATTATACCAAGAAGGCTTAGTGCTAACCCTAATACAGCACCATAACTCATTGCAAATTTTTTTCTGTCCATAATTAAAAGCAAATATACATAAAAATAGAAGTTAAAAATTATTTGCACAAAACACAGAAAATATTAGTTTTGCAAACAAGGGTAAGTCTTATACGACCAGCTCCTTATAAACTCCCCCAGGATCGGAAGATAGCAAGGGTAATAGGTTGTAGCGGTGCGATATGAGTAGCTTACCCTTTTATGATTTTATGAGATTCTACTCCAACCCACTTTTTCTCTAGCATATGGCCTGTAAAATCTAGAAATATTTATGTTCTCAGCTAAATCTAAATTAGGATCAGCTTCTAATAGTTTTAAAGCTTCCGTTCTAGCATATTGTAAAATTTTATTGTCTTTTATAAGATCTGCAAGTTTAAAATCTAAAATACCACTTTGCTTTGTTCCCATAATATCTCCTGGTCCTCTTAATTTTAAGTCTACCTCAGAAATTTTAAAACCATCATTTGTTTCCACCATAGTTTTTAATCGGGTTTTACCTTCGTTACTTATTTTTTTACCACTCACTAATAGACAATAAGACTGTTCACTGCCCCTACCAACTCTTCCTCTTAATTGATGTAGTTGCGATAAACCAAATCTCTCAGCACTTTCTATAATCATTACTGATGCATTTGGAACATTAACTCCCACTTCAATTACTGTGGTAGCAATCATTATATCAGTAATACCATCCACAAATCTTTTCATTTCATATTCCTTATCCTCACTTTTCATTTTACCATGAACAACACTTACCTGAAAATCTGGCAAAGGAAATTCTCTAACCAAAGAATTATAACCATCCATTAAATTTTTATAATCTAACTTCTCACTTTCTTCAATTAAAGGAAAAACTATATAAACTTGTCTTTTTAAATAAATTTGTTCTTTGATAAATTTGATGATTTGTAATCTTGAACTATCGGATTTCCAAATTGTTTTTATAGCTTTTCTTCCAGGTGGCAATTCATCTATAATTGAAACATCTAAATCACCATAAAGTGTCATCGATAAAGTTCGTGGTATTGGCGTTGCAGTCATTACTAAGATGTGGGGTGGAAAATTGTTTTTTGCCCATAATTTTGCTCGTTGGGCAACTCCAAATCTATGCTGCTCATCAATTACAACAAATCCTAAGTTATTGAATTGAACCTTATCCTCTAGCAAGGCATGAGTACCTATCAAAATATCTATTTTACCGTTAAGTAAATCTTCATGAATAATTTTTCTTTGCTTTGTTTTTGTTGAACCTGTTAATAGTTTAATATTTACATTCTGATTTTTCAAAAAATCAACAATAGTGGTAAAATGTTGAATGCTTAAGATTTCAGTTGGGGCCATTAAACATGATTGAAAACCATTATCAATTGCTATTAACATACTTAACAATGCAACCAAAGTCTTTCCACTACCAACATCACCTTGAAGAAGTCTATTCATCTGATAATGTCCCTTTACATCTTTTCTTATCTCTTTAATTACTCTTTTTTGTGCATTAGTTAATTCAAAGGGTAAAAAATTATTATAAAAATTATTAAAAGTATCGCCAATTTTATTTAAAGTATATCCTTTACTCTTATTTTTTCTAGATATTTTAGTTTTAATTAGATGAAGTTGTAAGAAAAAAAACTCATCAAATTTTATTCTTTTTTGTGATTTAATTAATTCTATATAAGTTCCAGGAAAATGTATATTAAACATTGCATGCTCTTTTTGAGGTAAATTTAATTTTTCAATCATTTTTTTTGATAAGGTTTCCTCTATTTTATCTTTTAAAAAAGGAAGCATTTTTTTTATTAATAATCCAATTGCCTTGCTATTTAATCCTTTTGCATTTAATTTATCAGTTGAATGATATACTGCCTGCAAGGTATTTCGTTTAAAATTGTCTTCATAAAGTTCAACTTCAGGATGTGCAATATTAAATTTTCCATTAAAAGAAGTAGGTTTTCCAAATATTAGATAATCTTGATTGCACTTTAAGTAAGATTTAATCCATCTAGCCCCTTTAAACCATACTAAATCTATAAGTCCAGTTTCATCTTTAAATTTTGCAACTAAACGTTTGGATCTTTTTTGCCCTATCTCTTCAAATTGTATTATTTTTCCTTTAAGCTGAATATAGGGCATATCATTACTTATATCACTTACATTAAATACTTTACTCTTGTCTATATATCTAAACGGATAGTACTGTAATAAGTCACCATATGTAAAGATTGATACTTCTTTTTTCAACAATTCAGCTTTTGCTGGACCAACTCCTTTTAAATATTCAATTGGTGTAGAAAGAATGTGCATACTTATATTTAAATTAAATCAAAAAATTTGTGAAAAAAATACACTAAAATGAATAGTTAAGCTTTGCATCTAATATAAATAAGTTTATTGGACTTGCGATATTAATTTCATGTTGGAATCTATAGCCAAGATCACAATCTACCTTTTTTGATATAGGATATGAAAGTACTAGAGAATGTCTTAACTTATTTAACTGCTTAGTAAAATGATAAAAGTACTCTGAAGAGATTGCAGGTGCTAATTTAGTTCCTTTGATATTATAACTTAACTTAAATCTTTGTCGAAATACATTATTATAATTATTTAAATCACCCTGCCTTTGTAATCTATTTCTAACAAAAAGAACATATCTATCTATTTTTTTTCTTAATACAATGTCTGTATAATAACGTTCAGTATTTTGTCTACTAATCTTATAATTCCAACTATGAATATTTCTATACCCAAAAGCAAAACTCATATTCTTTTTAATCCTATATTTTACTTTAAGATCAATAAATGCTTTAGAAATAATTGATGAATTTTCACGATATCTAACTGTATTTCGAAAATAAAAATCAACTTTTTTAGATACTTTCTGTTTTAGGGTAATAGTATGCCATGACTGAAAATCTTCTTCTTGGGCAAAACAAAATACTGGTAAAAGAAATAAGATTAAAAGTTTACTTCGTATCATCTTCGTAATAAAAAATACGCAAATTAGCCGTATCTCTTAAAAAATCAATTCTTCTAATCTCAACATGTACTACATTTATTCCAGTTCTTTCTTTTAAGTCTGCGAGCAATTCATCTCTTTTATCTGGGTGGATTAACTCAATTTTTTCATAGGTTATATTTTTTCTACTCTGATGTCTTAATAACCATAGCCTTTCCATCCCGTAAGTAATAAAGACAATTAGCAGATTGGCAAATAGTAATTCTGCATGACTAATTTTTTTATTTGATAAAGCATTAATTACTGAAATACCAATAACTAAAAAAAGATAAGTCATTTCTTTAATAGCAATCGGATCTGTTCTGTATCTAATGATACCAAATATTGCAAAAAGTCCTAGTGCAAAACCTAATTGCAACTTCACACTATCAAGCAACACACATAATAAAAATACGGTTAAACCAATTAAATAATATGTAAATAAATAATCTTTATTTTTTGTTACAGGATAATAAACATATCTAATTATCATAGTTATAATAATTAAATTAAATAAAGTCTTGACAACAAGTTTTGAAAAATCTTTTGCATCAAAAAAAGGAGTATTTAAAAACTCCATACCATCAAGTAAAACAAGTAAAAATTCCATTATGTTCTTTTTATTTTATTAATATATAGTTTTTTTTTCTTAAATCTATTACTTTTAATTTTAGGATTAAGTTCTATGGTTGATATACAATATTTACTCAATCTAATCGGCAATATACTTAATTCTTTGGCAATTCTTATAAAATCTGAAGATCTACTCATTCTTTCTTGCTTGACTTCAGCTATTACTATTTTTTTTAAATCACCTTTATTTTGATCATCTTGAAAAGCTAGATCTAGATCAATTGTCAATCTTTCTTTATTTTTTTTATGAACGAAAGTTATTCTATCAAAGTTGATTTTTTGTTGAGCTAATAAGTTTATTTCACTACCAATGACTTTGTTAATATATTGCTTATGTTCAGCAGATAATTGTTTAACTATACTATCAACCTTCATTCTTTTTTTTATTGTTCTTCCTTTATTGTTCTTTAACTTAATTTCTAAAAAAGTTAAATCACTTCCAACATACTCTCTGAATCTAACTTTATTTCTATTAACTCTATTATTATGATGGTCTAAATAAAACTTTCTATTTTCAGTATCATAGTATAATGATTTATAAGTATGTATTAGCTGATCATTGATCTCTAAGATTTTATAGAAAGGTTGTATTCTTTTTAATAATAAATTCAATTTGCTGTATGAAAAGGTATATTTTGTATCAGTTCGATTCATTAACTTGACACCATCCATTTGAGCTAATGATATATGTTCAAAATCTGAAATAATTTTAGATACTTCCATTAATTTATTTATTTATTACAAAATCAGATACATTTACCGTACTATTATTTGAAGAAATCTCTATATTTTTAAATACTGGATAGTCATATGTTATGTCATTAACAACTATACTATCTACATGAGTAAAAACAGTATATTGACCTTTTCTTAAAAAATCAAAGGAATATCTTCCATCCCAATCTGTTTCGAATTTATCATCATAAAGTGCATTTTGATTATCTGAATATATTATAAATACATCTTTACCAGCTTTTGGATAAAAATGTGTATCATTCAATTGAGTTACAGTATTGTATGTGGTAGTGTAATATATCACTCTTCCTTCAATAAATGAAGTACCTCCTTCGCCTTCATTTTTCTCACAACTAATGAAACAAACACAAAGAATAAGAAACAATTTTTTCATTTTTCTATTTTTTTATTAGTTTAACAACACTATTTTTAGATTTAAACAAATACACACCTACTTCCCACTTACTAATATCTATTTTCGAATTTCTTGTAGTGTATAAATGTTTACCCATAATGTCATAAACACTCAGTTCATCATTTAAACCAATCAACTCAACTGCTAAACTTGCAGGGTTTGGAAACAAAATCAATTTATTATCTGTAATAACTTCAGTTAATAATGTTATACTTTGATTTTGAGAATTAAAGGTTTCTTCTTGATATGTAAACACACCTACTCCATTAGGTACTCTGGCATAAGACATATCTGTAGGCATATTTACAAAATGTACAGCATCAATAATATTACCGCTAGCATCGGATAAATAAACCTCCTCCTGATCAGCTGATAGCCTATACGTTGTGTGTAAACCTGCTTGAGTTGTGCCTGCTGTATCACACCAAATAATCAAGTAATCATTTGGTTGAATGGTAACATTTGGAAATGACCATTTGTTTAATATATTTTCATTATCTGATAAATAAAATCCAGATAAATTAACTGCGTTTGATCCACCGTTATAAAGTTCAACCCAGTCATCATATTCTCCATCTTGATCAGCAACCTTAGTAAAATTGGATGCCATTATTTCATTAATAACTAAACCGCTTACAACAGGTAGTTGATGAAACTCTTTTTCAGCTCTTTCTGGTGAAAAAATACCAGCATCATTATTTTCTGCATAAATGTAATACTGAACGTCTCGAGCATCAACATCAAGCGTTATTCCAAACACTCCATCACCAGCAGCACCATCTCCATTGTTTCCATCGTCCATCATCTGTATCTTAGTGAATTTTTCTGAAAATTTAAATCGATATGCTAAATAAGCATAATTAGTGTTAGTGATATTAGCTGTAAGATTAATTGTTGTATGAGGGAGCGCCGTTGAAATATTTGAAACAACTGATGAAATAGTTGGTGGTGATGCTGAAAATTCTGTCGTAGACTGAATGAAATTAACTCTAGAGTTAATCAATTCACTTACACCTATTACATTTGAAATAGAATTTGTTAAATTACTTTGATAATCAGAGTAACTATGAAACAGATTTGGATCAACACTAACAATGTTATCAATTAATTGTTGTAAGACTAGTGCTCTGTTATAATAATTATTATTGGCAAGATGCTCGTTAACGATAGTACGCATATGTGCAACATACATTTTTTTATATCTGTCGGATGAAAATATTTTACTAGTCATTATATTTTGGTTGTTAGATGAAGAATGAAAAATATCTAACTGTTGTAAATCTTGATTATTTATAGGAGATGGTAATCCATTTGTAAAAATTCCGAAAGACTGATTCATATTCCACAATATTGGAGAGAATCTCCCATTATTGTCTTTAAATAAATAAAAGTTTTTTGGAATAGAATTTATTGGACTATCTAAACAAACAAATAAATTTTGAAAAGCCATCATCCATAATGCCCTATCAATATCCAAAACCTCTTCTACATTAGCAAAATGATTATTAACTGTATCCAAAAAATCTGACAACTTAGACCAATCATTTGAAGATTGCATTTCATATACAGTTTGATAACATAAGGTATCTGTAAAAAATTCCCATATTCCTGCTTGAGTTGAAGGACATCCTGGAGCTTGAAAATTTGTTACATCAGCTTTAAAAAAAGGTCCTTTTCTCTCATAAAAATTTTCATTAGTAAAATCATCATCTATAGACTGAACACAAACATATAATCCAATTTGATTTCCATTAATAAAAACATTTGCATAAGTAGATTTTGGTGCCGGCATATAATTTCTAGCTATTTCATAGCTTAAAATTTCTCTAACAAATGTAGGATCATGAAAACCATTAGAAAGCTTTAAAGTATTATATCCATCAACTGATTGACCATTATTAACATAATCTAGACTGATATTAAGAGGATTTTTTATATTGTTAATGTTGTAAGAATCACCACCTTTGTATCTAACTCCAACTAACTCATCTACCTCACCATCAATAATGATAGAATCTGCTATTAATCTTTGTCCACTTGAGTAATAGTAGTGTAATGAATCATCCCAGTTACTTTGCGAAAAAAATATTTCTATTTGCCTAACTCCCAAATCAAATATATTTTGCGAAAATGATGCTTTTGAATTAATTAATAATATCGATATTAAAATGAATTTGAGATGCATATTTTTTTTACAAAGTTAAAAAATTGTTACGAACTTAATTTTAATATTAGTTAATAGATTAATTACATCTTAATTATTTTTTTTCTGTAAGTTTTTTCTTCATTTCTAAAAAGCACATAGTAAATACCTGCATTTAATTTCTTTAAATTAATCTTATTCGAATTTGGATTTAATGACAAAATTTTCATTCCAAAAGAGTTATATAAACTTATATCGCTAATTTCAACATTGGAAGAGAAAAAATATTCTCCAGTTGATGTATTAGGAAAAATAGCAAAAGGTTTTATAGAAAAATCGTTTGATGAACTAATGGGAAGAGAGATTTTTGAGAGACCAGTACTAGTTGCAACCCAAGCATTATTAAAAATATCGATTGCTATACCACGAATATTTGGTCCAATCAAACCGTCTGAAACATCAAAATCTTGCCAATCTACACCATCAAAGTATGCAACACCTCCTTCGGCCAAGTAACCAACGTATATTGCTACCCAAACATATCCATTAGAACCTAAATCTATTTCAACAACAGGGTTCAATGTATCAGGGGGAGGTAATATATACATTCTAGTATAACTTTGAAATATTAAATTTTGATTATCTAATATCGAAATACCTCCACCGGTCCCAACCCATTTATTACCTAAATCATCTATCATCAAATCTGTAACATTTTGAGAAAGCAAGCCATTAGAAGTATCGATTTTATTAAAATTAATTCCATCATAATAAGTTAATCCACCATATAAATGACCAAACCAAATTCCACCTTGACTGTCAAATGAAACTGAACTAACACCACTCCAGTGTAAATCATTATTTGAATATGTAGTCCAGCTTGACATATCAAATGATGATGCTCCTAAATTTGTTCCAAACCAAATTAAACCAGATGTTAAATCTTCATCTATACTTTTAATTTGATTACTAATTAAATCACTGTTACTTGTAGTATAAGAATACCAATTAACACCATCATATCTATTTACACCAAAATCAGTTCCTATCCAAATATCTCCATTTGATGCACAACAAATATCTTTGATATTATCTGACAGAATTTGAGAAGAGTTGCTGGTATTAAAGTTTAACCAATTTACTCCGTTAAATCTTTGTATTCCTTGCGAAGTTCCGATCCAAACATTATTATTGATATCAATATCTATACATTCAATAAAATCAGTGGCTAGTCCATCTGCAACTGTATAATTTGTAATTGACTGTGATTTAGATTTGATAACAAAACAGAAAAAAACAAGAAAAAATATTATCTTTTTTAAAGTCATAATTTAATTATTTTATGAACAGAATTATCTTCCAAATGTATAAAATAGGTACCTGATTTCCAATTTTTAGTATTTATTGTTGTATTTTCTCTGTTTCTCATAACTAATTTTCCCAAAATATCTTTAATGCTAAAATTAGAAGTTGTTTTTAAAATTAATTTTTCATTAAACGGATTTGGATAGGCTTTGAAATTATTTCTATTTGGACCATTAAAAATATTTGTTAAATCATTATTGCTATTAAATGTTGGTGTAAGCATATTAAAACTCCCATAACCATTGGGACTTCTACCAAAAGACACATCTTGATTTTGAGTTGGAAAAGAAATGGAATCAATAATTGTACTATCAGAATTTGATAAAATCACAATTTCCCCTAAATTAGAGAGCTTAAAATTTGCATGGTCTGAACCCTGATTACCATCCTCATCAGCCCAAACAATCAAATAATCATTTGTTAAAATCACACTGTTTGGTAACTTCCATTTCAAAAGATTAGAAATGGTATCAGATAAATATAAATTATTAGTTGAAATTGGAAAATTACTTGAATTGTATAATTCAATCCAATCTTCGTTTTTTCCACTATTGTCTTTAACAGTAGATTTATTGTTAGACATTAGCTCATTAATAACTAAACTACCCGAGTTAATTTTTGATTTAACATTTAAATATTTATAGGCTGCTCTTTCAGGATAAAACATGCCAGCAGAATCATTTTGAGCATAAAAGTAATAATCTATTGAATTACTAGAATTATTTAAAATACAACCATACATTCCATCTCCACTTGCCCCATCATTATGATTACCATCATCAAACATTTCAATTTCATTAAATATTTCGTTTTCTCCAAAGCGATAAAATAAATGTAAGTTGTTAGCATCTTCTACTTCTGCTGTGAAAGTTAAATTATCACCTAAAGAAAAATTTATTGGTTGTACAGAACTATTTAAAAAGTTTGGAGCCCCATCAAAACCAAAATAATTAGATAAGTAATTTGATCTCTCATCCATTAATTGAAAAATTCCCGGACATATAGAAGAAACTAATGATACTTGATTTGTTAGATTATTTGCAAAATCATTGTAAGTATAAAACTTATTCGTATCATTTTGAACATAGCTATCAATGAGATTTTGTAAGAATTGTGCTCTATTTTTATATAAATCATTAATAAAATTTTCCTGCATTATTGTTCTTATATGGGCTATGTACATTTTTCTATATCTATCCTCATTAAACAAATTTTGCATTAATGGTCGAGGTGAAACAGAGATATAATTATAATGTACTAATGGATCCATATTTTGTGCTTGACTAATATTAAAGCCATTAAAATATAACTGTGAAGCATCTGTTAATCTGAATGCTCCAAAAGACATATTCAAATCCCACATAATTGGACTAAATTGATCAGTTAATTCTTTATACAAATAGTAATTTTGCCCATAACCAATGTAAGAATCAAAATTTATTAATGAATAATTTAAGGCATGCATCCATAAAACTCTATCTACATTTAAAACCTTATTAACACTATCAGAATTTGTATTTAACATGTCGATTAAATTGTACAAATCAGTCCACCCATAATCTGATTCTATATCATAAAAAAAGTAATAATCTGAACTATCCTGTCCATGTGTATTACTCAAATTTGAATTTTCACCACCTATTTGAACATTAAGATTTTCTGGATTACACTTGAAAAAGCTATTATACTTACTTTGATAATGATCTATTAAAAAATCTTTATTGACGGCTTCAACATTTGTATAAACACCCCACAAAGTGTCATTAATAAATAAATTCGTAAAATTAGCTTTAGCAGAAGGTATATAATTCCTACAAATTTCATAAGTTAAGACTTCTCTAATAAATGATGGGTCTTGAATAACATTTGACAGTTTTAGTTTTTCAGTTCCAAAATGATCTTGATTTTCTATTATGTAATCCAATTTAATATTGAAAGGATTTTTTGTTCTATTAACACTAACCGAACTAAAACCTTTGTATCTTACTCCAACACTATCATATGAAAAACTATTTATTTCAATCTGAGCTAATATCCTTTGTTTATCACCCAAAACATATAAACTATCTAGCATGTAATCCCAATTAGAATCATAAAAATTAATTCTTATTTCTTGAACAGTATCAGTATGATAAAAATTGTTCTGGGAAAATAAAATATTAGTATTTAAAAAAAATATGAGTAAAAATATTTTTTGTTTCATCTAAAATATTAAAATTCTCTCAGATTTTAAATTTCCATAAACATCTGAAATTTTAACAAAATAAGTACCTTTTTGCACTTTTCTTAAATCAAGTTGCAAACTTCTATTTTTATTGTAAAAATCAAAATTAACTTGTTGTCCAAGAACATCGTTTATATTAATAAATTTTAGTTCAAATTTACTTGGAATAGTTATTTCAAACAAACCATTACTTGGGTTTGGAATTACTTTAAAATCAATTGAATTATTTTCAGCAATTGATGTTTGATTAAAACAAGATGTACCTGATGTGTTCATATAAGACTCAAGAGCAATAATGCCTGGATAATCACATTCATATCTAAAACCTTTTTGTGAATCAGCAGCATATGGACCCCAAATTAAATTTCCTAAAGAATCAACCTCATACATAACTCCAGCTCCTCCTTGACCTCCAGATGCATTCACAAATATATTTCCATTAGACATACGATCAGAAGCCGACTGACCACTAGCAGAAAATTGACAAACATATCTCGTGGTATATGATGTTGGAGCAAATGGTTGGCCAATCGTTCTTAAATATGTATATCCTGTATTAGGATCTAGGGGAGTTTCAATACCATCAACAGTCGATTGATTATTACCACCTCCACTATTATTAAAGATTTGTAAATAACCTCCATTAGGTCTTCCATCATTGGTTATCCATCGCACATCATGAACAGCTGATGGTATAACCTGTGGTCCTGACATTCCATAATTTGAAGGATTACCCCACCTATATAAAATATCACCGCCCATTCCAGAATTTCCACCACTATGTCCAGAAGCCTCAGCAGTTGTCGTACTGTGATCAATAATGTATATTTCTGAAGCAAATCGTGATGAAAAAGCAATTTGATCTAATTCCTCATTGTAATCAACTCCATTAACATGAAACCAATCTCCACCTCCAGGACCTCCGCCTCCAGGACCTCCACCTTGAATCATATTAATATCTATAAGTTGAGGATGATCCGATATATTTGAAACATAACTTGGTTTATTTGGGTCTAAATCTTGACATAAATGATCCCAAATATGCCACTCCCACACAATATTCGCACTTCCATTACCGTCAGACTCCAGTTCAATAAAATGTGTTGGCCATTTTTCAGAAGTTGCATTATCATAGCCAGCACTATTAAGTTCATTTACACTTTTAACTTCCCAAGCAGTTAAAAGAACATTATCACCAATTAAAGTAATATCATGATGACTTAAATAGTCAGCAGTTGAATATATATAGTCCCATACAATTGAACCATCAGGAGCAATTTCTTGGACTCTACCAGCATCAGCAGCACCTCCCAAAATATTACCGTTTCTTTTGGTTCCTCTAACAAGATTTCCGTTTTTCTTTAACAATACAGTATAGTTACACTCTGTATTTAAATTCCATGTATGAGCAATATTTTGATTTTCATCAATTAAATAAGTTGTATTAGAACCTTGTGAATTATATAATGCAAATCCATTAAAATTTTGTGATTTACAATAACATGATAATAAAGTAAAAATAATTATAATTCTAGTTTTCATTTTTTAGTGATAAAGATACACTAATTTTTAAATTAAGGTTTTAATTCATTTTTTGCTTTATTCCAGTATTTTTCCATTTGCTGAATATCTAAATCTGAAATATCTATCTTTTTTTGTTTTAACAGATTTTCCATTAGCTTGTAACGCTGAATAAATTTAATGTTTGTTTTTTCAAGTGCATCTTCAGGATTTATATTAATACATTGTGCATAGTTAACTAATGAAAACAATAAATCTCCAAATTCTTCTTCTATCTTTTCATTTTCTCCATTTTTTATTTCATGTTTTAGTTCTTCAAACTCTTCAATAACCTTATTCCAACTTTGATCTTTGTTTTCCCATTTAAAACCAATTCCTTTAACTTTTTCTTGTATTCTGTAAGCTTTAACTAAAGAAGGTAGCGACTTAGGAACTCCTTCCAAAACAGATTTTTTACCACTTTTAATTTTTAATTTTTCCCAATTTAATTTAACATCTATTTCATCATTTACCTTCGTATCTTTGTAAATATGTGGATGTCTATAAATTAACTTTTCACATATAGTTGAAATTACATCTTCAATATCAAACTTATTACTTTCCGATGCTATTTTTGAATAAAAAACAATATGAAGTAGTAGGTCTCCCAATTCATTTTTTATTTCACTCATATCTTTTTTTAATATCGCATCAGATAATTCATAAACTTCTTCGATAGTAAGATATCGTAAAGTTTGTAAAGTTTGCTTTTTATCCCATGGACACTTAACTCGAAGCTCGTCCATTATATCAATTAACCTATTTAGTCCATAATCTTTTTTTTGCATACTATATTTTTGTTACAAACATACATACATTATCTTTCATTATAAGATATTTTTTTGTAAGTTCGAAATCAAATTAAATAAAACGAAAATGAAAGAATTTAAATCATATTTTTTATTAATCACATGCACTATATCTGTAAATTTATTATTCGCTCAAACGTTTGTCAGTACAGTTGCAGAAAATAAAAATGTAGTGTTGGAAGAATTTACTGGAATTTCATGCACCTACTGCCCTGATGGACACAGAATAGCTAAAGACATATTTAACCAAAACCCAAATGATGTTGTATTAATTAATATTCATACTGGCTCTTACTCTACTCCTCAAGGAGTTGGAACTGATTTTAGAACTTCATTTGGTTCTGCAATCGATGCTCAAGCAAATGTATCTGGATATCCTGCTGGAACAGTAAATAGACACCAATTTTCCATGAATCAAAATGGCGGAACTGCTATGAGTAGAGGAGATTGGACCTCTGCAAGCTCTCAAATTCTGACAGAACCATCATACATTAATATTGAAGCGCAAGCATCAATTGATGTTTCAAATAGATTATTAACAGTTGTAGTTGAAGCATATTATACCGGCATTGCACCTGCAGGAATTTTAAATAATATTAATGTAGCTCTTTTACAAAATAATGTTGAAGGTCCCCAAACTGGCGGCTCACAATTTAATCCATCTGCAATTTTACCAAATGGTAATTATAATCACCAACATATGCTAAGGCACTTAGTAACTGGACAATGGGGAGAAATAATAATGAATCCAGCAGGTTTTTGGACTAATACATATACTTATAGTATTCCAAATGATTTAAATAGTGTAGTTTATGATTTGTTTAATCTTGAAGTTGCTGTTTTTGTTAGTGAAGGTCAACAAGAAATCATAAATGGAAACTTAGCAAACTTAACATATATTACACCTCCAGGTATGAATTTAGTTGATTTATCTTCAAATAGTAATATGTCAATGCCAAACTCATATTGTGATAATTCAATTACTCCTGAAATTACAGTCTCAAATAATAGTCAACTAACAGTTGACACTTTTGAAGTTAGTTATACACTAAATTCTAATCAAGCAGTTTCACAAACTGTTTATGATCCAAATTTTGTTTCCGGATCTACAACTACAGTTAGCTTTCCAACAATAACTGTACCATCCGGAAATAATAATATTTCTTACAATGTATCAACGGTTTCTGGAACTTCTTTTATTGATAATGTTTCTAATAACAACTCGTTCAACGCAGCATCATTTAACACTTTAAGTTCTTCAGCTTTTGCTAATACTCGTTCAGAAGGATTTGATAATTATTCCTTAGCAACACCAGCACCAAGTAATGCCATATTAGAAGAACAAAATGGAAACTGGGTAGGTATAATTGACCCTACATACACTAATGGACAACCAGTTGGCGGGTTTGGAAATACTCCAAACGCATATCGATGGCGATTTGGAGATTTTAATAATGGAGAAGAAGCTATATTAGTCTTTGATATGTTAGATTTTAGTTCAACAACTAACAATAAGATTTCTTTATCTTTTTCACATGCAAATGCTAATAGCTGGGATCAAGATAAATTACAAATACTTGCATCTACTAATTGTGGAACTAGCTGGGATTTGGTTCACGAAATAAGTGGAGGAGATTTACATACTGCATCAAATTTAGTTAGTAGTGGTAATTTTTATCCAACTGCATCTGAGTGGGATAGTATAACAGTAGACTTAAGTAATTATGATGGAAATAACAGCGTAAATATTGCTATAAAAGCGATTAAAGGTGGAGGAAACAATGTTTATGTTGATGATATAAATATTAAGCAAGGATTTGTAGCTACTTTTGTAACTCAAACAATGGAAGAAAAAATTACTTTATTCCCAAATCCAGCAGATGAAAAAATTAATGTTTTTGGAAATTATGAACTTTTAGAAATCCATGATATTTTTGGAAAAGTAGTTCATAGTGAAATAAACAATACAAAATCTATTGATTTAAAAAACATAAGTAATGGTAATTACATTATACATTTCTATTCAAAAAATAAAAATATAACTACTAAAAAAATAAGTGTAATTAAATAATTATGAAAAATATAAATATAACTTTAGTTCTATTATTGATCTCTTCTACAATTTTAGCACAAACTTTTGTTAGTACAATTCCTGAAAATCGAAATGTTATTCTTGAAGAATTTACTGGTATTAATTGTCCATCTTGCCCTGGTGGTCATAGTCAATCTCAAGGACTTTATGACAATAATTCTGGGGATGTATTCGTAATTAACATACATACTGGTAGCTTAGCAGAACCAGGTCCAGGAGAGCCTGATTACAGAATTGATCCTACTGGAAATGATTTAATGTGGGCTACTGTTCCTGGTGCAACAGGAATTGGATTCCCTTGTGGAACTATAAATAGACACGAATTTTTATTTGTTTCAGCTCCAACACCACAACAAGGTACTGGTACGTTTGCTTACAGTCAAAGTGATTGGCCTGTCTTAGTTTCTCAAGTTCTTAATGAACCTTCACCAGTAAATGTAGGTATACAAGCAAATGCTGATGCTAATAACAATTTAGTTGTTGATGTTGAAATATATTATACAGGAAATCAAACAGTTAACTCTAATTTTTTACATGTTGCCGTTATACAAAATGATATTATAGAAAATCCAATGATACAAGCAGGTGGTTCTTCAAATTCACTTTGGTACGATGCAGCAACAGGAACATATACCCAACAGCACATGTTAAGACATATGATGACTGGTACATGGGGAGAAGAAATTAATACCATTTCATCAGGAACATTTGTCCAAAAACAATATTTATGGCAATTACCTTCTGATATTAACGGGATTATCTTAGATCCATCAAAACTTTCAGTAGTTGCATTTATTAGTGAAAGTAGTAGAGAAGTTATTAGTGGAAACGAAAAAAAGGTGTCATCAGCTGGATGGAATGCACCATCATGGGATTGTACTGGTGGGGCATGCATTGATCCAGGTACAGGAAATGGATTTTATAGTTCTGAACAACAATGCATTGATAATTGCAATATTACCGCAACATGGAACTGCACTTACAGCGGACCAAATCAAGGAGCGTGTGTAGACCCAGGAAATGGTACTGGAAATTATTCAGATTCAATTTCATGTGAACAATCGTGTATTAGAAAATCTTACAACTGTACTGGAACAGGAATTGCATGTGTAGATCCAGGAGATGAAAGTGGATCTTATCCAACGTTAGCTGGATGTTTATTTATATGTGGAATAAACGAGTCTTATAATTGTGTTAATGGTCATTGTAATGATCCTGGTGATGGAAGTGGAACATACTCAACAATAAACAACTGTATTAATGATGGTTGTCTACCGCCATTAAATATTACAGAATATGATAATTTAAATATTAAAATATTTCCAAATCCTGCAAAAAACAAAATATTTATTGACGGTGAATACAAAAATATTATAATTTATAATGGATATGGTGATATAGTTTTTAATACTAAAAGTATAAATGAAATAAATATTTCTAACTTTAAGAACGGATTGTATTTTATAGAAATTAGTACTCAAAAATCTATTGGAATTAAAAAACTTATAATTTCAAAATAAAATAACAATGAAATTATTTTTAATAACTGTTTTATTTATTGCCATAGCATTTGCTGCCATTGCAATTAAAATATTATTTAAAAAAAATGGTGAATTTTCAGGTACTTGTGCAAGCCAAAATCCTTTTTTAAACAAAGAAAATGAACCCTGTGGATATTGTGGTAAACTTCCGGAAAACTGTGAAAACTCTTAGTTTAAAATAAAATTTTTGAAATCAGCAGATGAATATGTTTCTATTTTAGATCCATTTGAATAGATTAAAAAAACATCAATATCATCTCGATTAGATATAAAATCTAATGTTTTTTCTAAACCTATAAGCATGAAAGAAGTAGCATAAGCATCAGCATAAATACAGTTTTCATGAATAACAGTAACACTTAAAAGTGAATTTAAAGATGGAAATCCAGTTTTTGGATTTACTATATGAGAGTACTTTACACCGTCTTTTAGCACATAATTTCTATAATTACCTGATGTAGCTAGTGACTTATTTTCTAAACTAAATATAAATTGAAATCTATCATTTAAATCAATTTTTTCATTTGGTTTTTCGACTCCAACTATCCAATTTTTTGAATTAATATTTTTCCCTCTAGCTAACAACTCACCACCCAGCTCAATTAAATAATCATTTATGTTTTTACTTCTTAAAAACTGCCCTATAACATCTACTGTGTAGCCTTGAGCTAATGCATTAAAATCAATTGAATATTTATCTGGTAAAGAAATACTATTTGAATCTAATTTTACTTTGTTAAAACCAACATTACCTAATAGTTTAAATAATTTTAATGAGTCAATAAATTGACTTTTTTTGTTTTTATAAAAACCCCATTCATTAATAATATGATAAGTTGTACAATCAAAATATCCATCTGTTTGAAGATATACTTCATTAGCTACATTGTAAACATCAATCAAATACTGATCAGCAATAACATGCTTATATTTATTAAGTTGAGATATTAGTGAAGAACTATCATAAATTGATAAGGAATTATCAATTTTATTTAAAATACTATCTATTTGATTTTGGTAATCAATATTGTGACTGCTAACATATTTAATGTTATAATACGTTCCCTGTGCTTTACCAATATTAGTAACAAGATAATTTTCCAGACTAATATTACAAGAAGTCAGAATCCAAAAAACTAATATAAATATACGTATCAAAGACAGAATTTAATTAACCACCAAAATCATCAAATCTTACATTTTCATCTGGAATACCCCAATCATCAGCCATTTTTAATACTGCTTGATTCATTAATGGTGGTCCACAAAAATATAACTCAATATCTTCTGGTGCTTCATGTTTTTTTAAAAACTCATCAATTACTACTTGATGAACAAAACCTGTAAAACCATCACCATCAGGATCATTTAGATTCATTTTATTTTTCCAATTATCCTCAGGTAGAGCATCAGATAAAACTAAGTGAAATCTAAAGTTTGGAAAATCTCTTTCTAAATCTCTGAAATAATGAATATAAAATAGTTCTGCTTTAGATCTTCCTCCGTAAAAATATGTAACTTTTCTACCAGTCTTTAATGTTTTAAAAAGTTCATATAAATGAGATCTCATAGGAGCCATACCAGCACCACCACCAATGTATAGCATTTCAGCATCACTATCATTAATAAAAAATTCTCCATATGGACCTGAAATAGTTACTTCATCTCCTTCTTTTAAACCAAAAATATATGAAGAAGCAACACCTGGATTAACATCCATCCATTTATTATTAACTCTGTCCCAAGGCGGCGCAGCAACTCTTACATTTAACATGATTTTTCTTCCTTCATCTGGATATGAAGCCATTGAATAAGCCCTAACAACCTCTTCGTCATTTTTCATTACCAGATTTCTTATAGCGAAATTACCTTCTTTCCAATCTTTTTCAAATTTTTCTGGCTCACCTGGATGATCAGTTGGATGTGCTGTAATATCCATTTCAGAAAAATTTACTTCTCCTTCAGGAATTTTAATCTGGATATAACCACCTGCTTTATAATCCATATCTTCAGGAATTTCAACAATAAATTCTTTAATGTATGTTGCAACATTATAATTAGAAACTACAGTTGCTTTCCACTCCTTAACTCCAAATACTTCTTCAGGAATTTCAATTTCCATATTTTCTTTTACTTTAACTTGGCATCCTAATCTATAATTTTCAGAGATTTGTTTTCTTGAGAAATGTGGCTTCTCAGTTGGTAAGATACTTCCACCACCTTTATGTACTTGACAAGTACATTGCACACAAGTTCCTCCACCTCCACATGCTGAAGGTAAAAAAATACCCGCATCACTTAAGGTTGTTAAAACTGTATTTCCGCCTTCAACTTCTAATTCTTTTTCTCCATTGATTATTAGTTTAATCTTACCAGCAGGAGATAATTTTGATTTTGTAAATAGTAATATACTAACTAATGCAATAATTACAGTTAAAAAAACTACAATACTACTTATAATCGTTGATGCACTTAATAATATCATGTTAAAATTTAATTTATAATTTAATACCCATAAAACTCATAAAGGCAATACCCATTAATCCTGTTATGATATATGTAATACCTAAACCTCTTAGGGCAGGAGGCACATGTGAATATCTAATTTTTTCTCTTATAGCAGCAAGACCTACAATTGCTAAGAAAAAACCAAAACCTGAACCCAAACCAAATACAGTTGCTTCAGTAATATTTGTATATGCTCTTTCTTGCATAAATAGAGAAGATCCTAAAATTGCGCAATTAACAGCAATTAATGGTAAAAACAATCCTAATGATCCATACAAAGCAGGCGATACTTTTTCAATAATCATTTCAACTAATTGTACCATTGAAGCAATAACAGCAATAAACATAATAAATGATAAAAAAGATAAGTCTACATCTTTAAAACTTTCATCAAGCCAAACTAAAGCACCTTCTTGAAGAACATGATTTTCAAGTAAATAATTTATTGGAACTGTCATTGCTAAAACAAAAATTACTGCTCCACCCATACCTACTGATGTTTCTACTGTTTTAGAAATTGCCAAATAAGAACACATTCCTAAAAAATATGCAAAAACCATATTTTCAATAAAAACAGCTTTTATAAATATATTAATTAATTCTTCCATAAAATTTAATTAGACTCTATTAATTTAGTGTTTCGTGCTCTTTGTATCCAAATTAAAATACCAACTGTAATCAACGCCATTGGAGGTAAAATCATCATTCCATTATTCTCATATCCAAGTTCATATACTCCAAGCTTTTCAAGAACTGGATAACCATACAAGGTTCCTGAACCTAATAATTCTCTAAAAAAAGCTACTATAATTAATATTATACCATATCCAAAAGAATTACCTAATCCATCTAAAAAAGCTTTTCCAGGTGTATTTCCAAGAGCAAACGCCTCTAATCTACCCATAATTATGCAATTAGTAATTATTAAACCAACAAAAACAGATAATTCTTTACTAACATCATACACAAAAGCTTTAAGAACTTGATCAACTAAAATCACTAGAGACGCAATAACAACAAGTTGTACAATAATTCTTATTCTTGAAGGTATTAAATTACGCATCAAAGAAACTACAACGTTAGCAGTTGACAATACGAATAAAACTGAGACTGCCATAACAACAGCAGGTTTTAGCTGAACAGTTATTGCAAGAGCAGAACATATACCAAGAACTTGCACAGTAATTGGATTGTTATCATCAAGCGGATCAGTTAATAATTTTTTATCTTTCTTAGAAAATAGGAAGTTGTTACTCATAAATTAAATTAATATCATTAATAGCTAGTGTGTCAATATTTAAAACTGAATCATTATTTCTTAAATCAGATTTAAGATTTTCAAAATACGGTAAGTACATATTTAATCTTTCTGATAACATATCAGTAACTCCATCAGATGTAATAGTACCTCCAGAAATACCATCAACAGCATATTTATCATTTTTGTCTGCTCCACCTTTTTTAACTACAATTGATTTGAAACTACCATCATTATCAAAAATATTTTTTCCTTGAAATGGATCTTGAAAAAAATCCTGATTTATTTCAGCTCCTAGCCCAGGTGTCTCACCTTTATGATCAAAGACAGCTCCATAAACAGTATTAAGATCCTTTTCTAAAGCAATAAATCCCCATATAGGTCCCCAGAGACCTTTTCCTCTTAATGGAATAATATATTTTTTCTCATTATCAAATTCACTAATAAACAATGGTAATAATTGTTTTGATTTATCTTTTTTTAGTTCAACAGATAAATCTAAATCAAAAGCAGAGCCTTCTACAATATTACCGTCACTATTTAAAACTAATTCTTCTTTAATATATTTAGTATAAATAATATTTGCAGAATCTCTAAGAATATTGATTCCAACAGAACTTAGAATATTTTGCTTTTTTTCTAATACAATATTTACATCCTGATATGGTTTTAATTGGATAGCTGCTGTAGAAAGTAAAGCAGCAACTATAACAACCATTAAAATTGCAAATAAAAATGTATACGAGTTTTTGTTTACATCCATAACTAAATTGCTAATCTTTTTAAACGTTTTTTTATATTATTTTGAATTACATAATGATCGATTAACGGAGCAAATACATTCATTAATAAAACAGCTAACATCATTCCTTCGGGATATGCAGGGTTAAATATTCTAATTAGTATAGCAAACACACCAATTAAAAAACCATATATGTATTTTCCTGAATTTGTTTGTGTAGCTGTTACAGGATCACTAGCCATAAAAACGGCACCAAATGCAAACCCACCAATTATTAAATGAATATGAGCAGGAGTTTCCATTAATGTGTTAAATCCTAATAGATTAAAAATATAGGCCATAAAATAACCCCCAACAAAAGTTGATAAAATTATTCTCCAACTACCAATTCCAGTTGCGATTAGTATAGCAGCTCCAAGTAAAATAGCAATCATTGATGTTTCTCCAATTGAGCCAGGAATAAAACCAAAAAAAGCATCCTTGGATGACCAAACTAAATTTTCCCATTTTGTTGTATTGGCTGCTAAATCTCCTAAAATAGTTGCACCAGAATATCCATCAGTTGTGGCACCATGCACCCAAACTTTATCTCCAGACATATGCGAAGGATATGCAAAAAACAAGAAAGCTCTTGCTGTTAATGCAGGATTTAAGATATTCATTCCAGTACCACCAAAAACCTCTTTACCTATAACTACAGCAAAAACAACTGAAACAGCTAACATCCATAAAGGAACATCTACTGGCATTATTAATGGTATTAGCATTCCCGAAACTAAGTAACCTTCATTAACAGAATGACCTCTATAAATAGCAAATGCGAACTCTACTGTTAATCCAACACCATAAGAAACAACTAAAAGTGGTAAAAATTTCCAAAATCCAAAAATAAGATTTTGCATAAAAGTTGAATCTTGCATTAGTGCTGCATGATATTGATAGCCTAAATTCCACATGCCAAAAAGAATAGTTGGAATAAGTGCTAGAACAACCGTTCCCATTGTTCTCTTTAAATCAATAGAATCTCTAATATGAGAACCTGTATGTGTTGTATGATCTGGTACAAATAAAAAGGTTTCAAACGCATCATATGCTGGATAAAATTTTTCCAACTTACCTCCACTTTCAAAATGAGGCTTCACTTTACTTAATATATTTTTAAAAAAATTCATCTTAACTATTTTCTTTTTTTAATAAGTCTAAACCATCTCTAATAATTTGCTGAACATTTATTTTGGACGTACAAACAAATTCACACAAAGCAAAATCTTCAGGAGCAACTTCATAAATACCTAACTGTTCCATTAGCTCAATATCTTCTACCATAATGGATTTGATCAAATGTGCAGGATAAATATCCATTGGTAAAACTTTTTCATACTCACCTGTCATAACATATGCACGTTCCTCACCATGCATATTTGCATCTAAACTATATTTTTTTTTAGGATTCAACCAAGAAAAAAATGTTTTTGATGTAGAAAATTTATTAAAGCCAGGTAACATCCATCCCAAAAACTCTTGCTTGTTTCCTTCTTCAATAACTAAAATTGAGGTATGATAAAAACCTAAACTACCATTTTTATCTATTTTATAACCTGAAAAAATATCTCCAGAAATAAATCTATTATCTCCATCTTTTATGTTATCTAATACTAAATTGGAGATATTAGCACCTGAAATACACCTGTAGTACCTTGGTTTTTTTACCTGAGATCCAGCCAAAGCAATAATTCTAGAAACATCATAAGTTCCCTGTTCAAATAATCTAGCAATAACTAAAACATCTTGAGGATCAAGATACCAAACAATATCGTTTTTGTTAATCGGGTCAATATGATGGATTTGTACACCAACATTACCAACTGGATGTGGACCGCTAAACTTATTAATTTGAACACCTTTAGCAGAAGTAAAAACTGTTGAAGCATTAATACTTCCATCTATGTTCAAATGTATTTTACCAGTGGTTAACTTTCTTATATAATTAATTCCCTTTTGAAATAATTCTTCCATTCCGTAAAGTGCAAAATCATTGTCAATAGATAGTGGAGTTGAGTTAAATGCTGAGATAAAAATTGCTTTAGGCATATCTTTTGGATTTGCAATAACATCATATGGTCTTTGACGAATAAATGGCCAAACTCCAGATTCGAGCATTTTTTCAATTATTTGATCTCTGTTTAGATGATCTGAACTACTAACTTTGAATGATCTATAATTTATATCTTTATCTGCTTTAATTACAACTTTTAAAATTCTCCTTTTTTGACCTCTAACAATTGCTTTAATTATTCCACTCACTGGAGCAGAAAATTTTATTTTATCATTATATTTATCATAAAAAAGGGTGTCTCCAGCTTTTACTTGATCATTTTCTTTAACAACAAGTTTTGGTGTAAGTAAATGAAAATCAGTTGGTTTAACAACATACTCTTCTGAATCTTGCAAGGAAGCGTATACTTTATCAGGTGAACCCAATAAATTAATTCTTAATCCTCTTTTTAAACTTATATTTAGTGACATTCTAAATTAGATTTTCAATTACAAAATTATAAATTTGCAATGATAAATTATATTTAAAATAACAAGATTTTTACTAAAAATGCTATTTAGAATGATTCTAATTAAAAAAAATGTACATGTTAAAACTTTTCTTTTAATTTTTATAACAATATGCACAAACAATCATTTATTTTCTAATTACATTTTTAATGAAAATCATGACTCTATTTTGGATGCAAATTATATTTATAGAGATAAAATCTTTGATAAAAATATTAAAACAGTTTTATGTTTTAAAAAAAATCAAAATTTATCTATTCCGTTAATAAACCTAAAATCAGATGAAAAAATCAGCTTAATTTTTGATGATCATGGTGATAATATTAGAACTTTTTTTTACAGAATTATTCATTGCAATTCAAATTGGGAAAAAAGTGATTTGATAGAATCAGATTATATCGATGGATTTTTTAAAAATGAAATCTATGATTATGAGTTATCATTTAATACTATTCAAAAATACATTAATTATAATTTAGAACTACCCAATGAAGATATTAGTTTTTTAAAATCTGGAAACTATATTGTTGAAATTATTAATGAATTAGATTCTATAATTTTTCATAAACGATTTATGATATTAGAAAAAAAAGTATCAATTTCAGCAAATATAAAACAAGGTACTTTAAATAAAAACAAAAAAATAAAACATGAAATTGATTTTCATATTCATCATGAAAAATTTTATATTTCAGACCCTTACACTGATGTGAAAGTTATTGTTAAGCAAAATAATAACGAAGAAAATAAAATTGACGATCTCTCTCCATTATTTGTAAAAAACAATGTTTTAATATATGATTATGATGATGAGAATAATTTTTTTGCAATTAATGAGTTTAGATATTTTGATATTCGAAGCTTAAGATATTTGTCAGAAAAAATTAAATACATTAAGCATGACTCAATAGATAAAATAAATAAGGTGTTTCTTTTCAAAGACAAAAAAAGAGCATTTGATTTATACTCAATCTATCCTGATATTAACGGAAAATTTATAATAGAATCACAAGAAGGAAGAAACTCAATGACTGAATCTGATTATGCAAAAATAAATTTTAAATTGATTTCTGAAAAAATAGAATACGGAGATATTTACATATTTGGGAAATTATCTGATTGGATGATAAATGACAACTTTAAGTTAAAATATAATGAAAAAGAAAAAATTTATGAAACCGATATAATTTTAAAACAAGGATATTATAACTATAATTACGCACTTAAAGACACTATAAATAACACTATTGATTTTAGTTTTATTGAGGGCACTCATTACCAAACAAAAAACGACTATTACATATATGTTTATTACAGAGGATCTGAAAACAGATATGATATGCTTATAGGATTTTTAAAAACTTCATCAAAAGAACTATTTTAAATTATTAAAGTATTAAATTTGAAAATAAAAAATTAATATGTCAAACGCATTTTTTAAATCACCTATTGCAGTTAATGAGCCTGTTAAAGATTATAAGATTGGTAGTAAAGAAAGAGGAGAACTTTTGAATGAATACAAAAGAATGAATAGCTCAAAAGTAGATGTTCCAATGTATATTGGAAATGAAAAAATTTATACAGAAAACAAAATTCAACTATCACCACCACATGATCACAAACATGTAATTGGTTTAGCTAACTTAGGTGATGAAAAAGATGTCAAAAATGCTATTAGTTCTGCGCTTGAAGCTAAAGAAAAATGGAGCTCAATGAATTGGGAACATCGAGCAGCTATTTTCTTAAAAGCAGCTGATTTACTAGCTGGTCCGTACAGAGAAAAATTGAACGCAGCTACAATGATTGCTCAAAGCAAGAATGTATATCAAGCTGAAATTGATGCTGCTTGTGAACTAATCGACTTTTTTAGGTTTAATGTTCAATATATGCAGGAACTATATAAAGAACAACCTGAATCTCAGCCTGGTATTTGGAATAGACTAGAACACAGATCACTAGAAGGTTTTATTTTTGCAATAACTCCTTTTAATTTCACATCTATTTGTGCAAATTTATGTGCAGCACCTGCAATGCTAGGAAACGTTGTTGTTTGGAAACCTGCAACTAGCCAGATTTATTCTGCCAAAGTAATTATGGATTTATTTCAAGAAGCTGGTTTACCTAATGGTGTCATCAATATGATTACTGTAAGTGGTAAAATTGCAGGTGATGTAATTTTTAAAAATAAACACTTTGCTGGTTTACACTTTACTGGATCAACTAACGTATTTCAAAAATTATGGTCTACAATTGGAAATAACATTGAAAAATATAATTCATATCCAAGAATTGTAGGAGAAACTGGTGGTAAAGATTTTATTATAGCTCATAAATCTGCTAATTATGAAGAAGTAGCAACCTCCATATCTAGAGGGGCATTTGAATATCAAGGTCAAAAGTGTTCTGCAGCATCAAGAGTATATATACCAAAAAATATTTGGGAAAATATTGAACATCAATTAAAAACAGATCTTAAAGAATTTAAAATAGGAAGCCCAGAAGATCCAAAAAACTTTATAAATGCAGTAATTTCAGAAGCAGCATTTGACAATATCGTTTCTGAAATAGAATATGCAAGGCAATCAAATGATGCTAAAATTATAGCTGGTGGAAATTATGATAAATCTAAAGGTTATTTTATTGAACCAACAATTATTCTAACAAGTGACCCATATTTTAGAACTATGACCAAAGAAATTTTTGGCCCAGTTGTTACAATCTATATTTACAATGAAAACGAATGGAAAGAAACACTACAGATTGTAAATAATACTTCTGAATATGCGCTAACAGGAGCTGTATTCTCCAAAAATAGATATGCAATCAAAGAAGCATCAAAAATTTTAGAAAATTCAGCTGGCAACTTTTATATTAATGATAAACCAACTGGAGCAGTTGTAGGTCAACAACCTTTTGGTGGTGGAAGAAAATCTGGTACAAATGATAAAGCAGGTTCAATTCTAAACTTATTAAGATGGATTTCGCCTAGAACAATTAAAGAAACATTTGTTCCAGCTAAAAATTATAAATATCCATTTTTAGAAAATAATTAAGCAAGTGGTGTAGGACCTCCAAAATTTAATGGTAATGATTGACCATTATCAATATCTTTAATTACGCCATTTTGATCTTCAAATTTATTAACATTATCTGTTAAAGCTTTCATTAATCTTTTGGCATGTTGAGGTGTCAAAATAATTCTTGATTTAACCTTAGCTTTCTTAATACCTGGCATCATTTGTACAAAATCAACAACAAACTCAGATTGAGAATGGTTAATTATTGCTAAATTACTGTAATTACCTTCTGCAATATCTTCTGTTAATTCAATATTAATACCTTCTTTTTTTCTTTCTTCTGACATAAATATCTGTAATTATTATACTAATTCTTTAAACATCGTAATTATCCGTTTCAATATTATTTTGATCAAATGAATCATACTCTTCTTTAGATCCAACTAACACATTTTCGGCTTGTATAAGACCAGTACCAGCTGGAATTCTTTTACCAATGATAACATTTTCTTTAAGTCCAATCAAATCGTCACGTTTAGCATTTATTGCGGCCTCATTTAAAACCTTTGTTGTCTGTTGAAAGGAAGCTGCTGAAATCCAACTATCAACTTGTAAAGATGCTCTTGTAATACCTTGTAAAATAGGTATTGACACAGCAGGTATAGCATCTCTTGACTCAATCTCCTTTAAATCTTTACGTTTCAATCTTGAATTTTCTTCTCTTAGCTCTCTAAGTGACACAATTTGTCCTGGCTTAAACATATCAGAATCTCCTGATTCCACTATATATTTCATTCCAAAAATCTTATCATTTTCATTTTGAAATTGTTCCTTACTAACCAACGAGTTTTCTAAAAAGAATGTGTCTCCTGAATCTGCGATCTGTACTTTTCTCATCATTTGACGTACTAAAACTTCAAAATGTTTATCATTTATCTTTACTCCTTGTAATCTGTATACATCTTGAATTTCATTTACAATATACTGTTGGACAGTTACAACTCCTTTTATAGCCAAAATATCAGATGGTGTAATAACACCATCACACAAGGGTGTGCCAGCCTTTACATAATCGTTTTCTTGAACTAATATATGCTTTGACAATTTAATAAGATATTTTTTTGTATCTCCATTTTTTGATGTAATTATTACTTCTCTATTACCTCTTTTAATACTACCAAAAGAAACCGAACCATCAACTTCAGATACTATTGCAGGATTTGAAGGATTTCTAGCCTCAAACATTTCAGTAACCCTAGGTAACCCACCTGTTATATCACCAGACGAACCAGCTGATCTAGGAATTTTAGCAATTATTTCTCCTTTTGAAATCTTACTTTCATCATCAACAAAAAAATGTGCACCAACAGGTAAATTATATGTTGTTTTATCAATTGTAATTGAAGGTGATATTTGTCTATTTCTACTATCAATTATTACTTTTTCTTTATAACCAGTTTGTTCATCAGATTCAAGCCTAAATGATACACCTTCTAAAATATCAGAAAATTTTGCTTTACCTGTAAACTCTGAAACAATAACCGCATTATAAGGATCCCACTCACATATTTTGTCTCCAATTTTAACATTACCTTCTTTGATAAAAATAGTAGCACCATAAGGAATTATTGAGCTAGAAAGAATAATACCGTTCTTATCATCAATAATTCTAGCTTCGGCAGATCTACTAACAACAATTTCATTTTTCTTATTTTTAACTACTCTTAAGTCTTCTATTTCTAATCTTCCAGATTTTTTAACAATTACTGATGAATCAACTTCAGATCTTGAAGCTGTTCCACCAACGTGGAAAGTTCTCAATGTTAACTGAGTACCAGGTTCCCCAACTGATTGAGCTGCAATTACTCCTACTGTTTCACCAAGTTGAACAAGTCTACCTGTTGATAATGATACACCATAACATTTTCTACATATACCTCTTTTTGTTTGGCATGTTAAAGGAGACCTAATCTCAACAGTTTCTGTATTTGATAATTCAATTAATTTTGCAGCTTTTTCAGAAATAATTTCATTTGCACTAACTATTAAATTATTTTTATCATCAAAAATATCATGTAAAGTAACTCTTCCAACAATTCTTTCAGATAATGATTCAATTATTTCATCATTTACTTTTAACGCAGTAGTTTCTAATCCTCTTAATGTACCGCAATCTTCTTCAGTTACTATTACATCTTGTGCAACGTCAACTAATCTTCTTGTAAGATAACCTGCGTCTGCAGTTTTTAATGCAGTATCCGCTAAACCTTTTCTAGCACCGTGAGTTGAAATAAAATACTCAAGAATTGATAATCCCTCTCTAAAGTTTGTCGTAATTGGATTTTCAATAATTGATTCACCATGGTCTCCAGATTTTTTTGGTTTAGCCATTAATCCCCTCATACCTGATAACTGTCTGATCTGTTCTTTAGAACCTCTAGCCCCAGAATCAAGCATCATGTAAACAGAATTAAAACCCTGTTTATCAGAACTAATATTCTTCATAACAGTGTCAGTTAGTCTAGCATTTGTATTTGTCCAAACATCAATAACTTGATTATATCTTTCATTATTTGTTATAAAACCCATTGAGTAGTTAGAGGTTATCTCGTCAACTTTTTTATTTGCTTCACTAATTAATTGCTCTTTTTCTTCTGGAACAATTACATCACCTAAATTAAATGAAAGGCCACCAGTAAAAGCCATTTCAAATCCTATTGTCTTTATGGCATCTAAAAAGTGTACAGTTTTGGCTATACCACATTCTCTTAAAACATCAGCAATTATATTTCTTAAAGATTTTTTTGTTAAAAGAGTATTAACAAAACCTACCTCTTTGGGAACAAACTCATTAAATAATACACGTCCAACCGTTGTTTCGATTAATTTACTATTTTCTTTATCTTCACTTCTCAGATGGATTATAGCATGTAAATCAACTTTTTCTTCATTATATGCTATTTTAACTTCATCGAGAGAATAAAATTTCATTCCTTCACCTTTAACAATATCTTCTCCAATTGATCTTTTTTGCTTTGTCATATAGTATAATCCTAATACCATATCTTGAGAAGGAACTGTAATTGGAGCACCATTAGCAGGATTTAATATATTATGAGAAGCCAACATTAGAACCTGAGCTTCCAAAATCGCAGCAGCACCTAGTGGAAGATGAACAGCCATTTGATCACCGTCAAAATCAGCATTAAATGCTGCACAAGCTAAAGGATGAAGCTGTATTGCTTTTCCTTCAATCATCTTTGGTTGAAAAGCCTGAATTCCTAGTCTATGTAATGTAGGTGCCCTGTTTAATAATACAGGGTGTCCTTTCATTACATTTTCTAATATATCCCAAACAACAGGTTCTTTAGAATCTATTATTTTTTTTGCAGATTTAACAGTTTTTACAATACCTCTTTCAATTAGCTTTCTTATAATGAAAGGTTTATATAGTTCAGCACACATATCCTTTGGCAAACCACACTCATGTAGCTTAAGTTCCGGTCCTACCACTATTACAGATCTAGCTGAGTAATCCACTCTTTTACCAAGTAAGTTTTGTCTAAATCTACCTTGTTTTCCTTTTAAAGAATCTGACAATGATTTAAGTGCTCTTTTACCATCAGCTTTAACTGCAGCAGACTTTCTAGAATTATCAAAAAGTGCATCAACTGATTCTTGCAACATTCTTTTCTCATTCCTTAAAATAATTTCAGGAGCATTTATTTCCATCAATCTTTTTAAACGATTATTTCTAATAATGACTCGTCTGTATAGATCATTTAAATCCGATGTTGCAAATCTACCACCATCAAGTGGCACTAATGGTCTAAGTTCAGGAGGAATAACAGGTATTATTTTAACTGTCATCCATTCAGGTCTATTTTCGGTATGAGCCTGTCCTTCTCTCATTGACTCAACAACTTGTAATCTTTTAAGTGCTTCTGTTTTCCTTTGTTGAGAGGTTTCGTTTGAAGCTTTATCTCTGAGATGATATGATAATTCATCTAAATCTAATTTTTCTAAGAGAGATGCTATCGCTTCAGCACCCATTTTTGCGATAAACTTATTAGGATCATCATCACTCAAATATTGATTTTCAGATGGTAACGCATCTAAAATATTTAAATACTCTTCTTCAGTAATAAAATCTAAATATTTTATATCTTCTCCTTGGGAATTCTTTATGTCATTTGGTGCATTTATAACAACAAAACGCTCATAATAAATAATCATATCTAATTGCTTAGATGATAATCCTAACAAATAACCAATCTTGTTAGGTAAAGTTCTAAAATACCAAATATGAACTATTGGAACTACTAAGTTTATGTGTCCTATTCTCTCTCTACGTACTTTCTTTTCAGTGACTTCAACACCACATCTGTCACAAATAATTCCTCTGTATCTAATTCTTTTATATTTTCCACAATGACACTCAAAATCCTTGGTTGGACCAAATACTCTTTCACAAAAAAGACCACCGCTTTCAGGCTTATAAGTTCTATAATTTATTGTTTCCGGTTTTGTAACCTCACCTGATGATTTAGCTAAAACATCTTCTGGAGACGATAAACTAATTTTAATTCTATTGATTTGTTGTGCGTATATACTATTTTTTTTATTTCTCATAATATTATTTTATTCGAATGATACTTTTAAACCTAATCCATTTAATTCATGAAGTAAGACATTAAATGATTCAGGAATTGCAGGTTCTGGCAACTCTTTTCCTTTAACGATACTTTCAAATGCCTTTGCTCTTCCAATTACATCATCAGATTTTAATGTTAACATTTCCTGTAATATATTTGATGCTCCATAACCTTCAAGTGCCCAAACCTCCATTTCTCCAAGTCTTTGTCCACCAAACTGAGCTTTTCCTCCAAGAGGTTGCTGAGTAATTAATGAGTAAGGCCCAATGGATCTAGCATGCATTTTGTCTTCAATTAAATGACCTAATTTAAGCATATATATTATACCAACTGTAGCTTTTTGTTCAAATCTCTTACCAGTTCCACCATCATAAAGATAAGTTTGTCCTAATCTAGGTAAATTTGCCTCATCAATTTCAGTGTTAATCTGATCAATACTTGCACCATCAAATACTGGTGTATAATATTTTTTATCTAGTTTATCTCCAGCCCATCCTAAAATAGTTTCGTAAATTTGACCAAGATTCATTCTAGAAGGAACGCCAAGTGGATTTAAAATAATATCTACGGCAGATCCATCAGCTAAAAATGGCATATCTTCATCTTTAACTATTCGTGAAACAATTCCTTTATTACCATGTCTTCCAGCTAATTTATCTCCTACTTTAATCTTACGCTTTTGAGCAATTTGAACTTTAGCTAGTTGTAAAACACCTGCCGGCAACTCATCCCCAACAGTAATAGCAAATCTATTTCTTCTATGATCACCATAAATTTCGTTATATTTCCTAAGGTAATTTTCAATAGTAATATTAACTAATTCATTTGTAGAACTATCACTTGTCCAATTATTTGGATCGATCATAGTAAAATCTACATCTAAAATAATTTTTTTAGTGAATTTTATGCTTTTAGAAATAATATCCTCACCTAATATATTTTTAACACCCTTCGATGCTTTACCTCCAATTAGCTTGTATAATTTTACAGATAATAAATTTTTAAGATCAGAAGCTTGTTTTTCAAATTCTTTATCTAAAAGATCTAATTTACTTTTATCTTGAGATTTAGTTTTACGATCCTTTATAGTTTTTGAATATAGTGACTTACCAATGACAACACCTTGATTAGATGGTTTTGTCTTAAGAGATGCGTCCTTTACATCACCAGCTTTTTCTCCAAATATTGCTCTTAATAATTTTTCTTCAGGTGTAGGATCAGATTCTCCTTTAGGAGTAATTTTTCCAATTAATATATCTCCTGTTTTTGCATGAGCACCTACCCTAACCATTCCATTTTCATCAAGATCTTTTGTAGCATTTTCTGAAATATTTGGAATATCAGCAGTTAACTCTTCAGCTCCTCGTTTTGTTTCTCTAACGCTAACAACATGCTCAGCAATATGTAAAGAAGTAAATAAATCTTCTCTTACAACCCTTTCAGAAAGAATAATCGCATCCTCAAAATTATATCCCTTCCAAGGCATAAATGCAACCTTTAAATTTCTTCCAATAGCTAATTCTCCATTATGAGTTGCATATCCGTCACATAAAACCTGTCCTTTTTTAACTTTATCGCCAATTCTAACAATTGGTTGGATATTTATACATGTTCTTTGATTAGTTTTTTGGAATTTTGTTAAGTTGTATATTTTCTCATCAATATCAAAACTAACTAAATCTTGCTTTTCAGATTTATCGTATTTGATTTTAATTGTTTTAGCATCCACATAGGTTACTACACCATTTCCCTCTGCATTAATCATGGTTCTTGAATCTCTTGCAACAGAAGGCTCAATTCCAGTTCCTACAATTGGAGAATCTGTTCTTAGTAATGGAACTGCCTGACGCATCATATTAGAACCCATTAAAGCTCTGTTAGCGTCATCGTGTTCCAAAAATGGTATTAATGAAGCAGCAATTGATGCAATTTGATTTGGAGCAACATCCATTAATGTAACATCATTTGCAGGTGCAATCAAATAATCAGCTTCACTTCTAGATTGAACTTTTTCTTCAGAAAAACATCCATCATCTGTTAACGATGCATTAGCTTGAGCAATTATCTGTTCTTCTTCCTCTTCTGCACTTATGTATTTTGGAGTGTTTTCTAAATCAACCTTTCCATTTTCAACTTTCCTGTATGGGGTCTCGATGAAACCAAGATCATTAATTTTCCCATAAACACTCAAAGAAGAAATAAGTCCAATGTTAGGACCTTCCGGCGTTTCAATAGGGCATAGTCTACCATAATGGGTATAATGAACATCCCTAACTTCAAATCCAGCTCTCTCTCTTGTTAATCCACCTGGTCCTAATGCAGAAATTCTTCTTTTGTGAGTAACTTCGGCAAGAGGATTAGTCTGATCCATGAATTGAGATAACTGTGAAGTCCCAAAAAAAGAATTTATTACAGCAGACAATGTTTTAGCATTTATTAAATCAATTGGAGTAAAAACTTCATTATCTCTAACATTCATTCTTTCTCTTATTGTTCTTGCCATTCTACTTAAACCAACATTAAACTGATTGGACAATTGTTCTCCAACAGTTCTAATTCTTCTATTACTCAAATGATCAATATCATCAACATCAACTTTAGAATTAACTAATGATATAAGATGACTTATTATTGACACAATATCTTCATTAGTTAGGACCATTTGATCTAATGAAATATCCTTTTTGAGCCTACGATTAATTCTAAATCTACCAACATGGCCTAAGCTATATCTTTGATCAGAAAAAAACAACTTCTCAATAATTCCTCTTGCAGTTTCATCATCAGGTGCCTCAGCACTTCGTAATTGCCTATATATGTGTCTAACTGCTTCAACTTCTGAATTAGTTGGATCTTTTTGTAAAGTATTGTAAACTAGAACATGATCTGAGGAATTTTCATTTTGTTTATGTAATAATATAGTTTCAACTCCAGAATCTAGTATTTCAGAAATATGTGACTTCTCAATGATTATATCTCTTTCTAAGATAACTTCATTTCTTTCAATGGGAACTAATTCTCCTGTATCTTCATCAACAAAATCATCAACCCAAGATTTTAATACTCTTGCAGCTAATTTTCTTCCAACAACCTTTTTTAATCCTGTTTTAGTTACTTTAAATTCATCTGCCAAATTAAAAATCTCTAAAATATCTCTGTCAGATTCATATCCAATGGCTCTCAATAATGTTGTTACAGGAAGCTTCTTTTTTCTATCTATGTATGCATACATAACATTATTAATATCTGTTGTGAATTCAATCCATGAACCTTTAAATGGAATTACTCTTGCTGAATACAATTTTGTTCCATTAGAATGAAAACTTTGCCCAAAAAATACTCCCGGAGACCTATGTAACTGAGAAACAACAATTCTCTCTGCACCATTTATCACAAAACTACCTCTTGGAGTCATAAATGGTATATTTCCAAAATAAACATCTTGAACTATTGTTTCAAAATCTTCATGGTCTGGATCAGTACAGTATAGTTTTAACTTAACTTTCAGTGGAACTTTAAAAGTTAATCCTCTATCAATACACTCCTGTATATCATATCTAGGGGGATCTATTGTATAATCAATAAACTCTAATACAAAATGATTTCTTGAATCAGTTATCGGAAAAAGTTCTTGAAATGCTTTGTACAGACCTTCTCTTCTTCTTTCATCTAAAGTTGTTCCAATTTGAAAAAAAGATTGAAAACTTTTAAGTTGTATATCAAGAAAATCAGGTAAGTCAACGACATTTTTTAGTGAGCCAAAATTAACTCGATTTGTAATATTATTATTTTTCAAAAGTATATAGTTTAAGTTGTAAAAAAAATTAAAAAAAGAATTGTAGCTTAAAAATAGCTTTGAATATATATTATTTAAGCTCTACTTCAGCACCGGCTTCCTCTAAAGCTTTCTTAATACCTTCAGCCTCGTCCTTACTTACACCTTCTTTTACAGCTTTTGGAGCACTATCAACGATATCTTTTGCTTCCTTAAGCCCTAATCCAGTTAATTCTTTAACACTTTTAACAACTTTTAATTTAGCTGCGCCAGCAGCTTTTAAAACTACATCAAATTCAGTTTTTTCTTCTCCACCTGCATCACCACCAGCAGCAGCAGCAGGACCAGCAACAGCTACAGCTGCAGCTGCAGGTTCAATTCCATACTCTTCTTTGAGTATATTTGCTAATTCGTTTACATCTTTTACCGAAAGATTTACTAGCTCTTCAGCTATTTTTTTTATATCTGCCATTTTTATTGTTTTTAAATTATTATTATAGTTATAGTGGAAGCATTATTTTTTTTCTTCTAATGTTTTAATTATACCTGCTAATTTATTACCCCCAGACTGTAAAGAGGAGATAACATTTTTGGCAGGAGATTGTAATAGGGTAATGATATCTCCTATTAACTCTTCTTTTGATTTTAAATCAGCTAATGTAGCTAGATTTTCATCACCAATATACATAGCTTCTTCAATATGTGCAGCTTTTAATATTGGCTTATCATTCTTTTTTCTAAATTCCCTTATGACTTTTGCAGGTGCATTTCCTACTTCAGCTTGCATAATAGAAGTATTACCGACCAATACATTATATAATTGGCTAAAATCTGCATCATTTATTTCAAGAGCTTTTTTTAATAAGGTATTTTTAACAACTTTAATTGAAACTGATCTTTTGAAGCATAATCTTCTCAATGCACTGTTTTCTTCTGCATTTAGTCCTGATACATCAGCTAAATAAAAATTATTATTATCATTTAGCATTGTATTTAGTGCTTGTATTGTTTTATCTTTTTCTTGTTTATTCATTGTTTATATCATTTAATTAAATAGTATTAGTGTCAATCTGAATCCCGTGACCCATAGTACTAGACATATAAATACTTTTTAAATAAGTTCCTTTAGAAGCTGTTGGTTTTAATTTTACAACCGTTTGAATTAATTCATTTGCATTTTCAGAAATTTTTGAAATATCAAAAGAAACTTTTCCTACAGAAGCATGAACAATTCCAGCTTTATCAACTTTAAAATCTATTTTACCTTTCTTGACATCAGAAACTGCTTTTGCTACATCCTGAGTTACAGTTCCAGACTTTGGGTTAGGCATTAAACCTCGAGGACCCAATACTCTTCCTAGAGCACCAATTTTTCCCATAATCGATGGCATTGTAACTATTACATCTACATCTGTCCATCCAGACTTTATTTTTTCAATATACTCATCTAAACCAACATAATCAGCACCTGCTTTTTTTGCTTCTTCTTCTTTATCTGCAGTAACTAAGGCTAAAACTTTTAAATTTTTACCAGTACCATGAGGAAGTGATGCAACGCCTCTTACCATTTGATTAGCTTGCTTAGGATCAACTCCTAGTCTGATCGCAAGATCAATAGATGCATCAAACTTAACAGTAGAATTTTCTTTAACTATTTTAGAAGCTTCATTTAAATCATATGACTTATTAATATCAATATTTTCCAAAACTTTTTTTCTATTTTTACTCATAATTTCAGTATATTTTATTTAGAAGGAAAAGCACCTTTAACATTAATTCCCATACTTCTTGCAGTACCGGCAATCATCTTCATTGCAGATTCTATAGTAAAGGCATTTAAATCTTCCATTTTATCCTCTGCAATAGTTCTAATTTGATCCCATGTTATAGCTCCAACCTTAACTCTATTAGGCTCTCCTGAGCCACTTTTTTTCTTTATAGCAGATAATATTTGAACTGCAGCAGGAGCAGTTTTGATAACAAACTCAAAAGATTTATCTGCAAAAACTGTTATTATCACAGGCACAACTGTTCCTGGCTTATCCTGTGTTCTAGCGTTGAATTGCTTACAAAACTCCATTATATTAACTCCTTTTGCACCTAAAGCAGGTCCAACCGGTGGTGCAGGATTTGCAGATCCACCCCTAATTTGTAATTTAATTATTCCTGTAATTTCTTTTGCCATATTATATTTTTTCTACTTGCATAAAATTTAACTCTAAAGGAGTTTTTCTACCAAAAATCTTAACCATCAATTTTAATTTCTTTTTTTGATCATCAATAGCTTCTATTTCAGCATTAAAGCTGTTAAATGGTCCATCAATAACCTTCACAGTTTCTCCGACAACAAATGGAATATTTACACTTTCATCAGTAAGTGCCATTTCATCAACTTTACCTAAAATTCTATTAACTTCATTCTTTCTCATTGGAACCGGAACTCCACCTTTGGTTGCACCTAAAAATCCTAATACTCCGGTTACATTTTTCAATACATGAGGAACCTCTCCAACTAAATTTGCTTCAATCAAAACATATCCTGGAAAAAAATTTCTTTCTTTACTTACTTTTTTACCATTTCTAATTTGATATACTTTTTCAGTTGGAACTAAAATTTGAGAAATAAAACTATTCATCTCCATCCTATCAATTTCTTTTTCGATTAATGATACAGTTTTCTTTTCTTTACCTCCCATAACACGAAGCACGTACCAATTTCTTATTTCTTGAATTTTCTGATTATCCATGATTAATTAAAAAAACTATAAAAAATACTTAAGACATTACTAAAAAACGTATCCATTAGATAAATTATTAATGCAATTATTATTGTTGCAACAGCAACAATAATAGAACTATTTTGTAATTCTGACCAGGTTGGCCAAGTCACCTTTTTCACAAGTTCTTCGTAAGATTCTTTTATATAAGATTGTTTTTTTGCCATTTATTTAATATTAAAGCACGGGTGGAGAGACTCGAACTCCCAGCCAATGGTTTTGGAGACCACTACTCTACCAATTGAGCTACACCCGTAAATTGTAACCAGCAAATTATTAATATATTTTACTGGTTACAAAACTGGTAACTTTATTATAATAGTTTAGTTATTTGTCCCGCACCTACAGTTCTACCACCTTCACGTATTGCAAATCTTAACCCTTCACTCATAGCAACTCCAGCAATTAATTCAACAGTAATTGTTAAGTTATCTCCTGGCATTACCATTTCTGTTCCTGAAGGTAAAATAATCTCACCTGTTACATCTGTTGTTCTAATATAAAACTGTGGTCTATATTTGTTATGGAATGGAGTATGTCTTCCTCCTTCTTCTTTCTTTAAAATATATACCTCAGCTTCAAATTTAGTATGTGGTGTAACTGATCCTGGCTTACAAATAACCATACCTCTTTTAATATCTGATTTTTCAATACCTCTAAGTAATATTCCAACATTATCTCCTGCCTCACCTCTATCTAATATTTTTCTAAACATCTCAACACCTGTAATTGTAGACGCTAACTTCTCAGCACCCATACCAATTATATCAACTGAATCACTTGTATTTGCTACACCAGTCTCAATTCTTCCAGTTGCTACAGTTCCTCTACCTGTAATAGTAAATACATCCTCAATAGGCATTAAAAATGGTTTCTCGTTATCTCTTTTAGGTTCAGGAATCCAAGAATCACATGCCGCCATAAGCTCATCAATTTTAGCTGTCCAATCAGCCTCACCGTTTAATCCTCCTAATGCAGATCCTGTTACTATTGGAGTATTATCTCCATCATAATCATAGAATGATAACAATTCTCTAACTTCCATATCAACTAACTCTAACAACTCTTCATCATCAACCATATCAGCTTTATTGAGAAAAACAACTATAGCAGGAACACCTACTTGTCTAGCAAGTAAAATATGTTCTCTAGTTTGTGGCATTGGTCCATCTGTTGCTGCACATACTAAGATTGCTCCATCCATTTGCGCAGCACCTGTTACCATGTTCTTTACATAGTCTGCGTGACCAGGACAATCAACGTGTGCATAATGCCTATTTTCAGTTTCATACTCAACGTGTGATGTATTTATAGTTATACCTCTTTCTTTTTCCTCTGGCGCATTATCAATCGTGTCAAAATCACGGACTTCAGCACCGCCTTTTTCTGCTAATACCTTTGTAATTGCAGCAGTTAAAGTTGTTTTTCCATGGTCTACATGACCAATTGTACCAATATTTAAATGTGGTTTGGTACGATTAAAATTCTCTTTTGCCATTTTTTTAAAATTTATTTAGTTATTAATTTTTATTATAATTCTTCTTCTTCATACTATATCTGTATTCAAACAGAGCCAATGACGGGACTTGAACCCGTGACCTCTTCCTTACCAAGGAAACGCTCTACCTCTGAGCTACACCGGCTAATGTAGTTGAGCGAGAGACGGGACTCGAACCCGCGACCCTCAGCTTGGAAGGCTGACGCTCTACCAACTGAGCTACTCTCGCCAATTCATTAACTTTTGTGGGGAGAACAGGATTCGAACCTGTGAAGGCTAAGCCAGCAGATTTACAGTCTGCCCTCGTTGACCGCTTGA
>TARA_B100001093_G_scaffold464884_1_pt1 | contig 66548 bp, 52 predicted proteins | sample TARA_B100001093 | Tara Oceans TARA_B100001093 (sample SAMEA2623116) | marine metagenome | biome: marine biome (ENVO:00000447); feature: surface water layer (ENVO:00002042); material: "saline water (ENVO:00002010), including plankton (ENVO:xxxxxxxx)" | depth 5 m | reverse complement strand
TAGTAAAAGAAGATATGCAAAGGTATGTAGGAGAGTATGTTAAATCTTTAGATTTATCTCAATTTGATAATGGAGTTTATCTACTTGAAATAAAAACAAAAATTGGAAAAATAAATAAAAAGATGCTTTTGCAATAAACATCACTTTAACTTTTAAATTTAAAAAAGAGTATGGTTTTTTAAACATACTCTTTTTTTATGCTAAATTTTCGTTATCAAAAACCCAAATTTAAATCTAATAAAGACATAAATTTTACGTATTATTGCAAAAATTTAAAATTTATTCTATATGAAAAAATTATTTACTCTAGTAGTTATGCTTGTTTCGGTTTCGTTGAGTGCTCAAACTGTATACATGCCTAACGATATTTTTGAGAATGTTGCTGAAGGAAATGGATGGGGAGATGGAATTCTTGGAAATGATTCAGTTGATGCAGCAGCAATCTCTGCTATAACAAATTTAGACCTTAGTAATCTTTTGATTGATGACTATACTGGATTAGAAGGATTTACAAGCCTGACTAATTTTGATTGCTCAAATGTTGCAAATCAGGGAATTGCAAATGTTAGTATACCTTTACTAACTTTAAGTTCTCAATTATTAACATTTGATGCTAGTGGAAATCCTCTGCTTTTTTGTATTGAAGTTGATGATACTGCTCAAGCGAATACTAATGTAACTAGTGGGCTTTGGACTATAGATTCACATGCAAGTTTTAGTAATGATTGTGGTAGTGCTTTTGGTTGTTTAGATCCAGCTGCTTGTAATTGGGCTCCAACTTACTCGATTGATACAATTTCTGGTTCTTCATTTGTTTGTAATTATGAAGTCACTACTAATGTTACAATTGATTCATGTGATTCATTCTCATGGGATGGTGTAAGTTATGATACCACAGGAATATATACTAATGTTTACACTGCTCAAAATGGATGCGATAGTACTGTTAATCTTGATTTAACAATACGTTATTCAACACAATCTACTACCATTGAAACTGTTTGTGATTATTTAATTTGGAATGGAGTACAACATGATTCTAGCGGAACTTATGAATATTTTACAAGCAATTCAGTAGGATGTGATTCAACAGCAATACTAGTTTTAACAGTAAATCGTTCATCTAGTGGATCTTCGATAGTTACAGCTTGTGATATTTTTACATGGGATGGTACTACCTACACATCGTCCGTTGTTGATACAAAAATATACACAAATGCGGCTGGATGTGATTCGATTCATGTTTTGAATTTAACTATAAATAACAGCAATTCATCTAGTACTACTATAACTTCATGTGATATTTTTACATGGGATGGAGTAATCTATGATTCAACAGGTACGTATACAAATAACTACACTAATGTACTTGGTTGCGACTCTACACATACCCTAAACTTAACTATCACAAATAGTACTTCTGGATCTTCGATAGTTACAGCTTGTGATACTTTTACATGGGACGGTACCACCTACACATCGTCCGTTTTTGATACAAAAATATACACAAATTCGTTTGGATGTGATTCGATTCATAGTTTAGACCTCACTATAAACAACAGTCAAAATGGTTCATCAACTGTTACAGCCTGTGATTTTTATACTTGGGAAGGTCAAACTGTTACGTCGTCTGATGTTTTAATTCATACTTATCAAAATGGTGCAGATAACGGCTGTGATTCAACTCATACACTAAATGTTATAGTTAATTATTCAACTAATGCGTTTGATACAGTAGTTGCATGTAATTCATACTCAGTTGGAGGTGCAACTTATGATACTTCTGGTGTTTATTTTTATCAAATTTCAAATGTTGCTGGATGTGATAGTAATATTATTTTAACATTAAACATTAATTATACAGATACAAGTTGGAATGGTCAGTCAACTTTCAACACTGTAGAAGATAGTGCATGTGATTTCTATACATGGAACGGAATTACTTACACAACTTCTTTAACAAGTCTTGGTATTGGTTCACATTTATTAGAATTTAATACACAAACTAACCCAGGCTGTGATAGTACTGCATTTCAAAATTTATACTTAGGTGCAACATCTTCAGATACCACTACAGTATTTACATGTGAGGACTACTATTGGATTAATATTTATGGAGACACCTTATTTCAAATGCTAACTCAAGGAATTCAAACATATACAGTGACTTACACAAATGAAATGGGATGTGATAGTGTTCATGTTTTAGATGTTACATATAATGAAGCATTTATTGCTACTAATAGTCCAACTGATACACTAGCATGTGAACAATTTGTTGATTTAGCCGGAAATATATTTACTACAACAGTTTTAAATCAAAGTATCGTAGTTGGTCAAGGTACAAATGGATGTGATAGTGTTTTAAATTATAATATATTCATTGCATCTGAAAATAGAGTAGATACTTTTGTTACATCATGTGACGACTATTTATGGGATAGAACTGGAACAACATATACATCATCTACTGTTGATAGTGTTGTGTTTTCCGCATATGCATATTTCAATGGTGGTTTAGATTCTATTTTATGCGACTCTACAATTTATCTTAACTTGACTATTAACAATAGTATATTTATTAGTGAAAGTGATACAGTTTGTGATTCATATCTATGGACTGTAAACGGAAATACATATGATTCTTCTTCAACTTATACACAACAATTTTTTACAGTAGATGGTTGTGATAGTATCCACGAACTAAACTTAGTTGTCAATTATTCATCATCAACTTCTCTAGTTGATGAAGGATGTGATAATGAAGAGTATACTTGGACAACTGCAGATAGTTCTTATGTCCTTAATAGTACAGGTTTATATATTGTTACTAGCACAAACTCTTCTGGATGTATACATACTGATAGTTTAGATTTAACTATAAATCCTAGCTTTTCCGATTCTTTAACACCATTTAATCCAGGGCCACAGTGTGATTTTTATCATTGGCCAGTTGGTAACTCTGGGCAAGGAGTCACTTACGTTGGAGCAAATGCTAGTGGTTTAAAAGCTTCATACTTTACAAATTTACATGGTTGTGATAGTGTCCATTGGTTAGACTTAACAATTGAAGAAACACAAAGCTATTCTTACACAAACGTAGCATGTGACAATTTTAACTGGCAGTTAGCAGGCACTTCATATTCTAGTTCTGGAACTTATACATTTACAGAATTTACCTCTCAAGCAGGATGTACAATAACACATACTTTAAACTTAACTATTAACAATAGTTCTGCAAATACTGTTTCAGTAGTTGCGTGTGACTCATATGAGTGGGATGGAGTAACCTATGATTCATCTGGTGCATATATCAATACATATGCAGACGTAAATGGATGCGACAGTGTTGTAACTCTAAACCTAACGATAAACATTAGTTCAATTGATACTGTTACTGTACAAGTTTGCGATTTTTATGTTTGGGATACTGTTACATATAATACAACTGGAACATATACAAATAACTATACAGATATAAATGGATGTGATAGTATTGTAATATTAGATCTAACAATAATAAACACAAATAATACTACTGTATTTGATACAGCATGTCACACTTACACATGGGCTTTAGCATCTCAAAACTATGATTCAACAGGTGTTTATCCATATCTTGGTAATACAAATGCATGTGGTGGTATAGACACAGTATTTTTGAATCTTGTTGTTAACGAGAGAGTATATGGTTCAGGATCTGTAACTGTGTGTAATAGCTATGAGTGGAACGGAAATGCTTACACTTCATCTGGCACCTATGTTGATACATTAATATCATCTGTAGGTTGCGATAGTGTTGCTACACTTAATTTAACAGTTAATTACAATGATACATCTAGTGTTTTGGTTAGTCATAATCAACATTGTGATACCTTGTTTATTGAAAATGATGCTTTAACAAGTGATGGAATACATTATGTATTAGCGAATCAACCAACTGTTAATGGATGTGACAGTATAATTATTGTTGATTTAATATTAAATTATACACAATACATTTATGATACTATAACTGTTTGCGGAGAGTTTTATTGGTACTCAGATACAATAACCCAATCTGGAACACATTCTCAAATATTTTTAGGAAATGACTCTACAATTTGTGATGTTATAGAAATTTTAGAAGTAACTGTTGTTCCTGAATATACAGATATTTTTGATTCACAAGTACATTGTGATTCATACACCTGGATTGATGGTGTAACTTATACATCATCAAATAATTCTGCTACGTATACATATCAAACAAATGCTGGATGTGATAGTACAATTCATTTAGATTTAACAATAAATTATTCGAGTAATCCTAATTCAAGTTCAATAGATACTTTATGTGTTCCATATTTATGGGGAACAGTAGTTATTGACTCGGCAGGAACATTTACTGAAACATTTGTAAACACTGTTGGGTGTGATAGTATTCATACTGTTACAATTAATTATGTTTTACATAAAACTGAGGGAATTAGTAATATAACTGCTTGTGATATGTTTGAATGGGATAATATAACTTATACTTCATCAGGATCATACCATAATACTTATACAAATTCTGTAGGTTGTGATTCTTTACATACACTTATTCTTACTATTATCAATAGTAATTCAGGTTCTAGTTCTGAAACATCTTGTGAATTTTACGTTTGGAATGGAGATACACTTAATGCAACTGGAGTATATACAGATACATTAACAAATATAGATGGATGTGATAGTGTTGCTACGTTAAATCTCGTAGTTCTTTCAGTACCAAAAAGTACAGAAACACATATTACTTGTGATCCATTTACTTGGGTTGTTGATGGACAAACATACACTTCAAGCGGAATGTATTCCTACACTTACGTAAATGGTGCGACTAACGGATGTGATAGTACTGTAACATTAGACTTGACAATAAATGATGCTCCAACTGTTGTTGGTACTCAAATTGCTGGATCATTAAAATGGGAAGCTATTATAACAGATGGTGTCGCTCCATTCATTGTTACGTGGGTTGATCCAAATGCGTTTACATCTAACCTATCACCATTAGAGCCAATAACAAGTGGGTGGTTTAGTGTTTTTGTTGAAGATGCTAATGGATGTATTTCTAATATTGATTCCTTCTATGTTGATTTACCTACTAGTATATTGTTTGAAGATATTAAAGAATTAAATATTTATCCTAATCCAACTTCAGATTATATAAACTTGGAATTCACTTCTAAAAATACTTCAGATTATAATGTTAGAATAATTTCATCTAGCGGTAACGAAGTATATATTAAGGAAGTACACAATTTTATAGGTAACTACAAATCTTCAATTGATTTGTCAAGATTTGCTAAAGGAAATTATTTAATTGAAATTTCTAACAGTAAAGATAAAATCTACAAAAAATTATTATTACAATAAATTTAAAAAGGGGGTTTTACCCCCCCTTTTTTTTAAATTTCATAATCTTAGATTTTTATATATTTACAAAATCATTGACTATTATGAGGTATATAAAACTATGTTATTTATTTTTATTTTTTTTTAATACAATAGTTTTAAATGCTCAAAATTATAGTGATGGACCAATTGAAATTAAAGTTAAATTAAGAGAAGTTGGAAATTATTATGAAGGAGATGATTGGTCTGTTTTTGGTACAAATATAAACTCCGAAACTGAGGATTTTACTTATAAACTTTGGTTTAGTGATAATTTAAATTTATTACCATGGATTGGATATGGACCTTCAGGTTTACCTACTGAAGGAACTGATAATATTATTAATACCCAAGATGATTTAGCATTTACAGATGATATAGTTCAAGTTTCATTATCTGGTACAAATTCAACAGATTTTAATTCAATTGTATCAGTACTTAATTATAATACTAATATAGTCCCACAATTTTTGAAGATGAAGTTTTTTGGTTGGGAGGATGATAACCCATCAGATCCTTTCACATCATTGTCTTGGGCTGGTGTTACGATAAATAATACTGGATTTCGAAATGTTTTTGAACCTGCTACCTGTCAATATACTTTACCATGGTGGTTAGGAGGAGGTTGTGCTCCTTTGGCATTTCAAGGAGATGATTATGGTTGTGAAGCTGAACCTTTTTACACGGGTATCGATTGGAGATATATGCCTTCGCAAAATATAATTCCGCCATGTCAATTTTATTCTCATGGTCAAATAAATGGTTCTGGCTGTATAAATAATTCTAATAATTCACCATCACCTAATACAAATTCTTATTATAAACCTCATATTGAAACAATGTGGAGATATACAAAAGGTACATCATTTAATAATGCTATTGATTTAGGAGTCTTATTACCTTTTCCAGGTTCTTCCCATTTTAATAGTAATATTTGTTACAACAATAATTTTACTAATAGTAATGGAAATGATGTTATTTATTCTTTTAATATTTCAAATCCAACTGGAGTAAATATATCATTATGTGGTGTTGAAGGAGCACAGTTCGATAGTTATTTATATTTACTATCAGATACAGATACAATCAATTTTATTGAAAGTAACAATAATTCTAATTGTGGTTTACAGTCACAAATTACAACATCTTTATGTTCTCCTGGAACATACTTTGTAGTTGTTGATGCAGTCAATTATTCAGATACTGGTACTTTTACATTAACAATCACAGAAGATCCATCCAGTACATTTATGATATCAGATTCAATTTCCGATTATAATGGACAAGATATTTCTTGTTTAAATGAAAATGATGGTAAGATTTATGTAAATTTAATTGGCGGATCACCACCATTTAATTTTAGTTGGTCGAACGGAATAGTAAATAACAGCATGAATTATTCTGATTCAATAACTAATCTTACAGATGGAACATATTCGGTAATTGTTACTGATGATAAAGGATGTCAACTACCTCCTTTAAGCATTATAATTAATGACCCAGATTCAATTATTTCTAACGTCACATCTATACCAACAAGTTGTTTCGGTTATTCTGATGGTAGTGCAATAGTTTCAAATACAATAGGAGGAGCATCTTCTTACAGTTATTTTTGGAGTACTAATCCTATACAAACAGGAATAACTGCAAATGGATTGTTAGCTGGACAGTATCAACTTACTGTATATGATGCAAATAATTGTTCTTCCACTTTTCAAGTTTTAATTAATGAGCCTAATGAACCAACAATCTCCTTAAATTCATCTGGTAATTTAGTTAGTAATACTCCTTTAACTTATGAAGTTTGTAACGGAAATAGTATTAGTTTATCAGCCTCAGGACTAGTTTCATATAGCTGGAGCCCAAATATTTGGCTCAATACTAATTTGGGTGCAAACGTAACTTCAACTCCAAGCTCACCAGGAATAACATATGTTTGTACTGGAATTGATTTTAATGGTTGTCCTGTTGATGTTTCTGTTATTATTGATGTAGTATCTTCAATTAATATATATGCTGATATTCCTAATCCACAAGTTTGTAGTGGTGAATCAGTTGAAGTGAATTTGTATGGAGCAAACTCATATTCATGGTTTCCACCAACTTATTTAAATATAACTAATGGATCTAATGTGATAATTAGTCCTTTAGATACAATAACATACACAGTTACTGCTCAAAATTCTTCTGGTTGTTACGATCAAACAACATTTTTTGTTGATGTTTTACCATCACCTAGTTTGGCTGTTAGTTCTTCAAGCAATACTATTTGTGAAGGAAATTCTTTAACTATGACAGCAAGTGGAGCTATTAATTATACTTGGACACCTTCAAATTCATTAAATAGTCAAATTGGTAATGTTGTTGTTGCAACTCCTAACACATCCACTCAGTATAAAGTAGTTGGTGTAGATAATAATAATTGTAAAGATAGTATATACTCTACAATTAATGTTAATCCAAATCCGGTAATAAATATTTCCGGAACAAATACAATATGTCAAGGAGATTCAACTACACTTATTGCTAATGGAGCGAGTACATATGTATGGTCACCTTCAAATAGTTTAAATATATCTTCTGGAAATATTGTAATTGCAAACCCATCTGTTTCACAAAATTATACAGTTATTGGTACTGATTTAAATTTATGTGAATCAATAGTTAATTATCAGGTTTCAATTTTGAATAATCCAATCATTTCAATTAGTAGCAATAAAGATACTATTTGTATAGGAGAGGTTGTTAATTTATCAGCTACAGGTGCAGTTTCTTATGTTTGGTCACCAGCTACAAGTTTAAATATAACTACTGGATCTACAGTATCTGCTACACCAACTATGACAACCAATTATTCTGTATCTGGAATTTCTTCAGAAAATTGTGTAACAACACTTAATAAATCCATATTAGTAAATCCATTACCGCTATTATCAATTAACAACGGTAATTTTATAATTTGTGAAGATAGCTCTATAAGTTTAATTGCTGGTGGAGCACAAGACTATTTATGGTCACCATCGATTGCTCTAAACATTAATACTGGTTCTTCTGTTATTGCAAGTCCAACGATTTCTACAGTTTATACTGTTACAGGTACTGATTTAAATGGCTGTTCTGATGTTTTAACAACACAAGTAAATGTTAATCAAAAGCCAATTATAACTCTTTCTCCAACTAGCGCAGATATTTGTCAAGGTGCTTCAATTGAAATTGATGCTTTTGGTGCAAATAACTATTCTTGGAATCCAATGTCAGGCTTAATTATTACATCTTCATCAAGTGTTGTTGCAAATCCAAATAACTCTATAAACTATATTGTTACAGGAACCGATATAAATAATTGTAAATCAAGTACTAATTTTCAATTAAATGTGGGTGTAAATCCTGAGATATCTATTATGTCTTCAACAGATATAATTTGTGAAGGTCAAAGTATTACTTTGTCTGCAAGTGGTGGAAATCAATATTTGTGGACTCCTTCAAATTTATTATCTTCACTAAATGGAAGTTTAGTTACTATTTCACCAATTTCTACAACAACATTTTTTTTAAACGGAACTGATAGCATAGGATGTCAAAATAATGATAGTATTACAATCACAGTGAATCCTTTACCTACAATTAATTTTATTGATGACTTAATTACTATATGCGATAAAGATAGTGCTGCAATTTTAATGACTCTTAGTGGTAATTTTCCTTTTAGTTTAGTTTATTCAATTGACCAGGTAATTAACGATAATATTTTAGAAATTATTACTAATACTTCTTATTTACCAACAAATCAAGAGGGATTATATGAAGTTATAACAGTAACTGATATAAATGGATGCGTTAACTCAAGTGATGATGAAATATTTGTTGAGGTATTAAATAATCCAATTAGTTCTTTCAACCATATTATTAATGATGATGATATCTTTCAGTCTCAAATTTCTTTTATTAATAATTCACAATTTGCAAATAATTATACTTGGTATTTTGGAGATCCACCATATAATGGATTTTCATCCTTAGAAAATCCAACTTATACCTATAATTTTCCTGGATATTATGATGTCACTTTAATTGCAGAAAATGGCCCATGTGTTAAAGATACTACTTATGAAATTTATATTAAACCAGTTTATTCTTTATACTTACCTAGTTCTTTTACACCAAATGGAGATAAATTAAACGATTATTTTCCATGGGATCCATGTTGTGTTACTGGTAATAATTTCAGTAATTTTGAAATATTTATTTATAGTAAATGGGGAAGTTTAGTTTTTTATTCGAAAGATAAGTTAAGTGTGTGGGATGGTTCTGTTAATAATAATGGTGAAATTTATACTGGAAACTATAGTTATATAATAAAAATTATTGATGATATTGGAGAATCTCATACAATTACAGGAAATGTTATAATAAATTAATTTTATATCTTTAACCATATAAATTATGACTGAAAAAATTAAAATATTAGACGATAAACAACTTAAACAAAAAATTAATAGACTTTCATGGCAGGTTTATGAAGATAATATTAATGAGAAAAACATTGTTCTTGTTGGTATATCTAATAGAGGTTCAATTTTAGCAAAAGAGTTAATGAAAGTGATTAAAAAAATATCAAATGTTAATGTAATTCTTGGTAGGATTGATTTGGATAAAAAAAATCCATATGATAAAACTGCAAATATTGATCTTTCAGAAAATGATTATAAAAATAATGTTGTTATTTTATGTGATGATGTTCTTAATTCTGGAAAAACATTAATTTATTCTTCCAAAATATTTTTATCTACACCTTTAAAAAAATTATCGACAGTTGTTTTAGTAAATAGAGATCATAATTTATATCCTATAAAGTCTGATTATGTTGGTATTTCATTGTCAACCACATTAAAGGAATATGTTAATGTTGATTTAACAACTGCTAATAAAGGAGTTTATCTTTCTTAAAATTTCTTCTTTGCTTATATCTTTAGTTTCTAAAATATAGTGTGCTTGTTTATAAAAATATTCTCTCTCCTGTATTTGTTTTTTAATAAAAATTTTTAGATCAGAAGTTTTAACATTTTTAATTAATGGTCTATCATATAAATTATTTTTTAATCTATCATATAAAGTTTGAATTGGAGTTTTGAGATAGATACTTTTCCCATTTTTCTTAATGTAGTTCATATTATCTGAATAGGTTGGTAGTCCACCTCCAGTTGAAACTATTTTATTTCCTTTAATAGAAGTTAAAATATCTTTTTCTATTTTTCTGAAATAAATTTCATTGAAATTTTTAAAAATTTCATTTATTGTATGACTTGTTTTTTTTTGAATTTCTTTATCAGTATCTACGTGAGGTAGCTTTAACATATTAGATAATTCGCTTGCAATTGTTGTTTTTCCACTTCCCATATATCCAATTACATATATCATTTTTTCTTTTTTTTATAATAATACAAATTTCAGTTATTTTAAATTAATTTTTATTTTAAAAAAAAGATTTTTGAATTAAAGAAATATTATATTTGCCCTTGTTAAATTGACCTGGTAGCTCAGTTGGTAGAGCATCTCCCTTTTAAGGAGAGGGTCCTGGGTTCGAGCCCCAGCCAGGTCACTAAATTATCCCGCATAGTCGGGATTATTTTTTATTGCCCAGGTGCTGAAACAGGTAGACAGGCATGGTTGAGGGCCATGTGTTTTTTAAACGTGCGGGTTCGATTCCCGCTCTGGGCACTATCCACCTACTGAAGTAGTCTTATATCCTTCAGAATTTAGTATTTCAATTACTTTTTCTCTTACCTTTCCTTGAATTATTATATGATTATTTTTAATACTTCCACCAACACCTAATTTTGTCTTTATGTTCTTTTCAATTTTTTTCATTTTATCTTTAGTTCCAATAAAATTTTTGATGACAACAGAAAACTTATCAGCCTTGTGTCTATTTAAGTGAATCTTTAAATTTTGTTTGTTTTTAGCAATAGTATTTTCCAGTTCTTCTTCATCATCATATTTAAAGTTCGGATTAGTTGAGTAGACAATATTTTTTTTTCTTTTTTTCATTTAACAAAATATTTTAAGACTGTTAGCATGCGTTTCTATTTTAATGTTGTTATTGTCAGAATATGGTTCTCCATCAATATGTATAGGATTAGAATAATGTGAGATTTCTACTCTTTTTTCTCTAATAATTTCAACATATTTATTTTCATGTATTTTTCCTTTATACATTAAGTATATAAAATATGGTATTTTCCATTTTGGAAACTGTTTTACAATTACTATATCCGTTTTTCCATCATTTAGTTGTGATAGAGGTGAAATCTTAATATCGTTACCATATTGTACTGAATTTGCAAATGCAATAAAGAATGCGTTAAACTTTAATTCTTTCATATTAGTTTTCAAAATATAACTATTAGCTTGATAAGCTAAAACTTCTTTAAGAACTAACTTAATGTAACTACTAAATCCTCTGATTTTAGTTTTGGAAAATAAGTGTGCTATATGTGCATCAAACCCAACACCAGAAATATTCACAAAGGGTATTAGATTAAGTGTGGCGGTATCAATTTTTTTAATTTCTGCATTATTTAATTGTTTTATAGATTCAAGTACTTTTTTTTTCATACCAAGATTGTATGCAAAACCATTACCTGATCCGCAAGGTAAAACTGCTAAAGCAACATTTGTATTAACAATTTCTTTTACACATTCATTAACTGTTCCATCACCTCCAACTGCAACAATAATATTTATTTTATCTCTAATTGCTAATTTACATAACTCACTTGCATGACCTTTTTTTTTTGTATATTTAAAATCATAACTTTTGAATTTGAAATGTTTTTTAACTATTTCAATAATGTTTTTTTGCTTTCCTAATCCAGCTATTGGATTAACAATAAATCTAATTTTCATAATTCATTTTGTTATCAATCATTGAATTATTATAAGTTTGTTTAATAGCTTTAAGTATATTTTTATCATATGCATTTACTTCTTTTTCATTATTCAGTTGCCAATCACTAAATTGTTGATATTTTTCATCTGAATTTATTAATATTCCATTATTCGAAATTAATTGATATTTGCCTGACCTATAACATATAGCCCAATCTGACCCATTAATCATTGATTTTCCAAATGTAAAATATTTTTTGTTAAAGTTAATTATTTCTAAAATGCTTGGCATGATATCTATTTGCTGTACAATTTTATTATTTGTTCCTTGCATTAAACTATCTCCACTAAATATTATTAAAGGAATTGCATATCTTCCTACCTTGTTTTTATATTTTTTATTATATGAATATGGTGATGTATGATCTGCGGTAATAATAAAAAGAGTATTTTTAAACCAAGGTTCTTTTTTTGCTAAATGGAAAAAATTACTCATTGCTTTATCCGTGTATAAAATAGTTTCTCTTATACCTATCTTTTTTTTAATCTTATTTTTTTCTAAATACTCTTTTGGTAAAGTAAATGGAAGATGAGAACTTAAACTAAAAAAAGTGCTAAAAAAAGGCTCATTTTGTTTATTTAACTTTTGATGAAAAAATTCAAAAAATGGTTTGTCATAAATTCCCCAGACACCATCACTGAATCTCTCATTATTAAACTCCTCTTTGCCATAATAATTTTCATATCCAGCTTTTTTGGAATAACTGTAAAAACCCATAGTACCTCTTGTTCCACCATGAAAAAATGATGTTGAATAATTTTCTTTTTTTAGTAATGATGGTATACTGTTAAATTTATTTTGACCGTAATTAGATGTTATAAATGGATCATTCATTAGTGGTGGAATGGATGATATTATTGCCGGAAGTGCATCTATAGATTTTACACCATTTGCATAAGCATTTGTAAAAACTAAACTATGTTTCATTAAACTATCTAGGAATGGAGTAAATCCTGATTCATTATAAAACCCAATAAATTCCTTAGAATAACTTTCCATTATAAGTATTACAATATTTTTTCTCATTAGATTACCGCTTGTTTTTTCAATTAAATTATCATAATAAGAATTTTTTTTATTTTGATCATAATAATATAGCTTCTCAAGTTCATTTTTATTTATTGATTGAAGTAAACAGAACGGAGTGTTTAAAATTAAATTTGAATTTTTTGAATTACTTAGTTCTCCAGCATTAATTGGATTTATTGGTTTTAATTGTATACCACCTCTTGCCCCAACAACAAGTAATGACGCTGAAAATAAAAATACAATAAATGAATTCGAAATATTTTTAAAATTATTTAATGGTTTTATATTTGGTACTTCTTTAATTTTTAGAATAATCCATATTTGAATAAGAGTAAAAATAGCTGTTGGCCAAAATTTTTTTAAATAAATTGGAATTAGGTTGTTAAAATCTGTTCCCAGTTGAATCAACTGAATAAAATCAGAAGTTGATCTTTTTTGAGTGAATTTATAATATTCTATATCAATATTATTTAGGATTAAAAACGGAATATTAGTTATGTAAAAAATAATATTAATTAAAGCTTTGTATTTTTTTTTAGTTTTGAAATTTAAGGGACTTAATAAAAGTAAAAATAATGGAATATTAATGTATATTATTGCAGATAAATCAAATCTAATGCCTTCTAAAAATTCTAAAATTTTGACTGGGTAAAAGCTATCAAAATTATTGTAAAATAAATATATTCTGCTGATTGAATATAGAATTAACAATATTATAATTCTTTTTATGAATTCATTAAAAAATTTCATTATTTGTTACAAATTTATTAATTATAAAATATTTATAATTCATTAACTAATTTGTTAACAAAGTAAAGAAATATTAAGTAGTTTTGAAATAAATATATGTTTAATGAAATTTGATATTACAGAACTTGATAAAAATCTGCTAATTAAACTTTATAAAGGTATACTAAAACCTAGAATGATTGAGGAGAAAATGTTAATTCTACTTCGTCAAGGAAAAATCTCAAAATGGTTTTCAGGAATTGGACAAGAAGCAATATCAGTTGGTGTAACAATGGCATTAGATTTTGATGAATATGTTTTACCTATGCATAGAAACTTGGGTGTATTTACTTCAAAAGATATTCCATTAAATCGTTTGTTTTCACAGTTTCAAGGTAAATTAAATGGTTTCACAAAAGGTCGCGATAGATCTTTTCATTTTGGATCTAAAGAACACAACTTAGTAGGAATGATTTCACATCTTGGACCTCAAATGGGTGTAGCTGCTGGAATAGCACTTGCAAATAAAATTAAAAAAAATAAAAAGATTACTGCGGTTTTTACTGGAGATGGAGGTGCTAGTGAAGGAGATTTTCATGAGGCAATTAATGTTGCGGCAGTATGGGAATTACCAGTTATTTTTGTTATAGAAAATAATGGTTATGGTCTTTCAACACCTAATAATGAACAGTTTAAATGCAAGAAGTTTTCTGATAAAGGGATAGGTTATGGAATTGAAGCTTACACTATAGATGGAAATAATATTGTTGAAGTTTTTAATAAAGTTACTGAAATAAAAAAACAAATGCTTATTGATAGTAAGCCAGTTATTTTAGAGTGTATGACATTTAGAATGCGTGGTCATGAAGAAGCCTCAGGAACAAAATACGTGCCTAATGATATATTAAATAAATGGTCAAAAAAAGATCCTGTTGTCAGATATGAAGGTTATTTAATTTCTAAAAAAATTATTAATAATGAAACGACTCTTAAAATAAAAGATGAAATTAAGAATGAAATTATTTCTGCATGGGATATTGCAGATCATGAAGATCAAGTTGCCCCATTAATAGATTTTGAGATTAATGATGTTTACTCTTTGAAAAGCTATAAATATTATCCGCCATCAAATAAATTTACAAAAAAAAGGTTTGTTGATGCAATATCTGATGCTTTATTTCAGTCTATGAAAAAGCATGATAATTTAATTATTATGGGGCAAGATATTGCTGAGTATGGAGGTGTATTTAAGATAACTGATGGTTTTGTTAAAAAGTTTGGTAAAGATAGAATTAGAAATACTCCTATATGTGAATCGGTTATTTTAAGTGCTGGACTTGGTCTTTCAATTAGTGGTATAAAATCTGTGATTGAAATGCAATTTGCAGATTTTGTCTCTTCTGGTTTTAATGCAATTGTAAATAATCTTGCAAAAACTCATTACAGATGGGGTGAAAATGTGGATGTTGTTGTTAGGATGCCAACTGGTGGAGGAGTTGCAGCTGGTCCTTTTCACTCTCAATCAAATGAGTCATGGTTTACTCATACCCCTGGATTAAAAGTTGTTTATCCTGCATTTCCATCAGATGCTAAAGGCTTGCTAATATCCTCAATTAATGATCCAAATCCTGTTATGTTTTTTGAGCATAAAGCACTATATAGAAGTATATCTGCCGAAATATCTACTGATTATTATTCAATAGAGATTGGCAAAGCAAATTTAATACAAGAAGGTGATGATGTTTCAATAATTACTTATGGTATGGGGGTTCATTGGGCAATTGATTTTTTAAATCAAAACAAGAATATAAGTGCAGATTTATTAGATCTTAGATCACTTGTTCCACTTGATGAGAAAATGATTTTTAGTTCTGTCAAAAAAACAGGTAAAGTTATCATTCTTCATGAAGATTGTATGATTGGTGGATTTGGTGCTGATATTGCATTCTTGATTAATGAAAATTGCTTTGAGTATTTAGATGCACCTATTTTTAGAGCTTCTTCATTAAATACACCTGTCCCTTTTTCACCTCAGTTAGAGAATCAGTTTTTACCAAAAAAACGTTTTGAAAATAAGCTTTATCAACTTTTGTCCTATTAGTTTATGTTAATTTTACGATATTTGATAATAATTTAACCAAACGTTACATGAGACTTTTTTATTTTTATCTTTTTTTAGTATTTTTCTCTTCCTGTATTTCAAACAAAAATTTGGAATATATTCAAACTAAAGATCCTTTGGAAATATCAACAGTAAATGATAATTATATTTTGCAGCCTGGTGATTTATTATCTGTTCAAATTAGTACTACAACAGAGCAAATACATGATTTTTTTAATAAAGAATCTTCAAACAATTCACAATTGCTAGTTCAAAATCCATATCTATATGGATATTTAATTAATGATCAAGGATATTTAGATTTACCTTCTTTTGGAAAAATTAAAGCTTCGGGATTTACAATTAGAGATCTTGAAATTAAAATTAAAAAGATAGCAGTTTCCTATTTTGAACAACCTGTAGTTAAGTTAAATATAATAAATTTCGAAGTTACAATATTGGGAGATGTTAAGAATCCTGGTACGTTCAATATTAAAAATTCTAAAGCAAATATATTTTATGCTTTAAGTATGGCTGGAGACTTAAATTTAACAGCAAATCGTAAAAAAATTAAAATTATTAGAGATAATTTAAATTCAAAAAAAGTATTTTATATTGATTTAACTAACAAAGAAATTCTAACTAAAAATATAATGTTAAAATCAAACGACATTATATATGTTGCTCCATTAAGAAAGCGTTTTTATGTTGTTAATAGTATTACAAATATTATTTCACTTTCTATCTCCGCTGTATCTTTATATTTATTAATATCAAATAATTAAAATGATTGAACCAACAAATGAAATATTAGATTTAAAGCAATTTTATCTAAAAATAAGAAGAAATTGGTTTTATTTTTTTCTTTCTTTTATAATTTGTTTTGTTACTGCTTTTAGTTTTAATAGATATACTGAAGAAAAATATTTAGTTGAAACCTCTTTGCTCATTAAAAAAGATAATAAATTTGGATCTGCAACAGATTTACTGTATGAAAAATCTATTTTATCATCTGATAATGTTGAAATTTCAGATAAAATTTTATTACTAAAATCTTATCCTTTAATTTATCAAACTTTAGAACAATTAAGGTTTGATATTTCTTATTATATTATTGGAAGTGTAAAAGATTCTGAAATATTTGAGGTACCTATTAAAATTATTTGTTCTGAAGATTATAATCTTTATAACCAGTCATTTAAATTTACAGATATTACATTTGAAGATTTCAGTGTTAAAAATTTAAGGACAGGTGATGTTCAATCAGTTAAGTATAACCAAGATTTTAAAATAAATAATACACCATTAAAAGTAATATTTAATCAAAATTATTATCAAGAAGGAAGTGAATATATTGTAAAGTTTAAATCTTTAAAGAAACTAACTAAAAAATACCAAAATGAATTAATCATTAACCAAGAGGAACGTGAGTCTTCTGTAGTTAATATATCATTATATACTAATGATCAGATAAAAGGAATAGTTTTTTTAAATAAATTAACTGAAAACTATATTTCATCAGAAATTAAAGAAAAGAGCTTGGCATCAAAAAACACTGTGGTGTTTATTAATAATCAGTTGAGTGAAATGCAGGATTCTTTATCATTAATAGAACAGCAGATTCAGGATTATAAAAATAAAAATAATATTACGGATTTAAGCTTAAAGGCTCAAACAATTTATAGTAAAATTGCATCTGTTGAATCTGAACTAGTAAAATGTAAAAATATAAATAATTACTATAATTATTTAGAAAAATATATTCGTGAAGGACAGTTATTTGAAGGTATAAGCGTGCCCACATCTTATGGTATTGAAGATCCTGGTATTAATATGCTAATAGATCAATTAGTTGAAATTCAAATTAAAAAAAATATATTAATTGATGGAGGGCAAATTAATAATCCAGCTATAGCACAATATAATAGACAAAATAAGCAATTACTTCTTAATTTACAGGAAGCTATTAATTCTAACAGAAATGCTAATGATATTTTAATTAAAGATATAAAAAAAAGAATTTACAAATTAGAAAATTCATTGAGTTCAATTCCAGAAGTAGAGCGAGAATTACTAAGTATTGAGCGTTTGCAAGCAATTAGTGAAAAAGTATATACATTTCTTTTAACTAAAAGAGCAGAAGCTAAAATTTCTCATTCTTCTATAATAGCTGATAGTAAAGTTTTGGAGCCAGCTATTTATTTAAATAATTCGCCAGCTTACCCAAAAAAATCTACAAATTATCTTTTCGCATTAGTATTATCAATTTTTATTCCGACATTATGTTTATTTATTTTAGAAATTGTTAATGATAAAATAAGAGACTCAATTGATATCAAGAGACAAACGGATATACCTGTTATTTCAGGATTAGGTAGAAATTACAGTGGAACTACTTTATTATTTGATCAAAACCCAAAATCTTTAGTTTTTGAAGGTTTTAGAGGTTTACGAACAAATTTAGATTTCATTGAACTTAATAAAAAAAATAAAACTATAATGGTGACATCTTCAACATCTGGAGAAGGTAAAACCTATGTGTCAGTAAATCTAGCTATTGCTTATGCTGTATCTAATAAAAAAACATTAGTAATAGGATGTGATCTTAGAAGACCAAGATTATATAAAAATTTTAATCAACGTTCAAAATATGGACTTTCAAATTATTTGGAAAATTCAAAAATTAAGTTCGAAGATATAATTTCAAAATCGGATGATAAAAATCTTGATCTAATTTATTCTGGTTATAAGCCTGAAAGACCTGCAGAATTGTTTGAATCTGATAAATTTATAAGTTTTATTGAACATGTTAAGTCTGTTTATGATGTTGTAATTATTGATACACCTCCTGTTGGATTAGTTGCAGATGCATTAATAATTTCAAGATATGTTGATATTAATCTTTTTGTTGTTAGACACAGAGTTACTCAAAAACGTTCTCTAAATTTTATAAATGAATTGGACAAAAACAATAAGTTTAAGAATGTTAATCTTGTATTTAATGATGTAACATATTCTGATGAGAGTTATTATGGATATGGATATGGATATGGATATGGATATGGATATGGATATGGCAGTGAATCTAACGCTTCTGATTATTTTAGTGATGAAAAAGAATAATTATATTAAATGTTTATAAATGCTATTTTGGAGATATCTAAAGGACTATTTATTGTCTTACACCTATAATAATAATCAAGTTTTTTTAGTTTCATTTCCTAAGACTGGAAGAACATGGTTGTCTTACATGCTAAATCAAATTGAAATTAAATCTAAAAGAGAAATAAATTATTTAAAAACACATGACTTTAGTGAAATTATTATTGAAAGTGGACACAAACAGAATCCAAATTTGATTTTTAAATATGTTAAAAGGTATTTCTACAGAAGAGCAAAAGTTATTTTTTTAGTTAGAGATCCTAGAGATGTTGTAGTATCACATTTTCATCAAATTACTAAACGAAGCAAAAAACCGTTAAGTTTCTTATCTATTTCTGACTTTGTAAGACATAAAACTTTAGGATTTAATAGAATAATTCAATTTTATAATCTTTGGTATTATCAAAAGGAAGTTGCTAGTGATTTTTTTTTAGTTAAATATGAAGATTTAATAAATAATGGTGAAAATGAGTTAAAAAAAATTTTTAAGTTTTTAGAAATTAATATTGACGATAAAATTATTAAAGAAGTATATAAAAAAAGTAGCGCAGATAAAATGCGTGACAAAGAGCTGGTTAATAACCTATCGGGATTTAATGATTTTGGAAAGGAAGTAAATTATCTAAAGGTAAGAAAAGCCAAAATTGGAAGCTATTTAGATGAACTTTCTAAATCTGATATTGAATATTGTAACCATTTATTAAAAAACTTAGAAGGTTTTAATTTTTACAAATGATTTATTTTTTAAAATCAGTTATTTTTTTTGTTTCTTCAATTTTTTTTAGAAGAAGTGTGGATATAGTTTTTTATTATCCAAAACATTTTAATAGAGGTGAAAGCTCAAAAAACTTATATTTTAATCATTTATATAAAAGTTGTTACGAAGCCAATAAATCTTTTTTAATTTTTGAAGAACCGGATAGATTTTCTAAAATTAGTAGAAATAATAAAACTATTCCATTTGATTTTATTTATTACTTGATTATTTTTCTTAGAAAATTTATAAACTCAGATTATGCTATAGGTAAATTTCTAAATAAATCATTTTTTACCAAAATCGACTTTAATAATGTGATAATTTTATCTCAAAGTATGATTGAAATTTTCAGAGGAATCAATTTTGAAGCTAACATTTTTGATTTCCAACATGGTATTATTTATCCTAACCAAGCTTCATACTTAGAAAATAATTATGTCTCTCCACACATAAAAAAAAATAAAATAAAAATATTATTGTTTGGGTATGGCTTTAAATCAATATTAGAAAAATTTGACGTGAGTGAATATTACAAAGTTAATTCTCATGTAATTGGTGTTAATAAGGATTCGTCTAAATTACTTCATACTAGATTTAATAATAATATTTTAGTTACTCTTCAGTTTACTGATGATCATTCATTTAAGCAAAATAAAATACTACTGGATGAACTAGCAACCTTAATATTACAAAATACAAATTATAATTTTTATTTACGTAATCATCCAAGGTTTTCAAATAATTTTAAAATTGATTATTTATTTAAATTAAAAAATGTTTTTAAATCTAGTGGATCATTATTTGAATCTTTTAATTTATGTTCACTGCATATTACAGCATATTCAACATCAACATTTGAAGCAGCGTATTATGGAATACCAACGTTTTTCTTAACATCATTAGATAAAGAATTTAATATGTTTTATAGGTATTTTAATTATGTATTAAAAAATGATATAAAAAATATTGTAAATAACTACATGCAATGTTCTTTAAAAGTTCAAAAGTGGGAGGCGTTATTTTATTCTCCTTTTAATGAAGATAAATTTTTAGCTTTACTAAAATGAGTAAGAAAAAAATATTTTTAGGTGCATATATAAATATTAACAATGCACAGAATATAAACTGTAAGTCATTAGCAAAGTATCTTGACAAAGAAAAATATCTTATAAAAATTCTTAAAGTTAGTTCATCGGAACATCAAAAATTAAATTCAAAAATTTCATATATCACTGTTTACAAACCAATATATTTTCTGTCCAATTTTTTTGCTTTTTTATATGGTATAATGTGGTCGGATTTATCATATTTACCCAAGCACCATTCAACACCTGCATTAGCTTTAATAATTGCAAAACTTTTTAGTAAAAAAGTTTTCACTACAATTGAGGGTAATATGTGTGATTTAAGATACAAATCAATGATTGACAGCTTTGGTTCAAAACAAAAAATGTTAAAATATTTTAGTCTAATACCAAATATTTATGGCATAACAAATCATATTTCTAGTAATGCAAATTGTGGTATACACCTAAGCAAAAAACCACTTTTTTTAGGTGTTGATAAAAAAAACTTTTCTTTTACTAGAAAACTTAAAAAACTTACAAACATTGTTTTTATCGGTTCATTAATTAAAAGAAAGAGAATTTTTGAATTGTTAGAAATAGCTAAAGAGTTTGAAAACATAAAATTCCATATTATTGGATCTGGCCCGCTAAAATCTGAATTATTGAAATTTTCCTCCAAAAATGTAATTTTATATGATTATATAAATAATAGTGAAATTTCAAATATATTATTTAATATGGATTTGAATATACTTCTTTCTCTATCTGAAGGATTTCCTAAAGTTATATTAGAAACCGCAGCTGCATCAATTCCATCAATTGTTTATAATACTTATGGAATGCAGGAAATTATTAAAACTAACCAAAATGGATTTGTTTTAAAAAATAAAAAAGAAGTCATTGAAAAAATTCATGAACTTATAAGACTTCCAAAATTATTGCATAAAAACTCAATAGGAGCGTACGAACTTTCGAAAAATTTTGATTGGAAAATCCAAATAAAAAAATGGGAATCAGAAATAGATTTGTTAATATGATAAAATATTTAAAGGATAAATATTATTGGTGGAATGTTCATAATAAGCTTAAAATTTTTTTAGCTGCTTGTAATGATGACAAAATATTATTATTTGGTTACCCAAAAAGTGGTAATACATGGCTAAGATTTTTATTGTTTAATTATTTAAATCTTTTGTTAGATAAAACTCAAACAAAAACTTTAACTTATGAAGAGTTAAATTCTATACAAAATAATATAATGGATAGAGCAACCACTTTTCTACCTAAAGAGGGTTATCCATTGTTTTATAGAACACATAAAATTTATAAAAAGCCATATGATTTATTTGATTTTAAAATTTTCATCCATAGAAACCCATTAGATACTTTAGTTTCCGCATATTATTTTTATAGGGACAGAATTATCCCTTTTCCAAATGATAATAAGCATGAAGTTAAAGATTTGCATGACATTGATTATTATGTGAAGACAAAATTTTTATATTGGAAAAAATTTTATGATAAATCTGTAAATGAAGCTGATTATGTTGTTAATTATTCAAATTTAAAAGCTAACTGTTTTCATGAGCTTAAGTCACTTATTATTTTTCTAAAGTGGAATCTTGATGAAGATTTAATTAATAAATCAATTCGTTTGTCCTCTTTTGATAACATAAAAAAAATGTCTGAAATTTATTCTCAAAAATATGGAAATGCACCTAAAGATGGCAGCTTTAAAGGAAATTTTACTAGATCTGGTGTTGATGGACAGTTTTTAGATGAATTAGATAATAGTACAATTAGTTTTGTAAAAAATAGGCTTACAGATTTTAATTTAATATATAAGTTATAGTGGAAGAAATTAAAACATACTTGGTTTTAACACCATTTTTTCCATCATCCTCTGATCATAAAGGAGTATATATATATGATCAACTGAATCAAATTAGATGCAAGAAAAATTATAAAATAAATATAGTTAAATTTGTTTCAATATTTTCTAACGAAAAAAATTATACTTTTAGAAACTTTGATGTATTTATTTTCAAGTTAATTGATATTCCTTTTTTTATTTTTCCTGGTCTTTTTAAATCTTTAAATAACTTTAGATTTAATAATTTTCTGAAAAAAAATAATATTTTTAATATTGGTGTCATACATGCTCATGTAACTTATCCTTCTGCATACATTGCAAATTCAATTAAAAGTTGTGTTAAAGTAAAAAAAATCATTCAACATCATGGATTAGATGTCATTCAGCTAAATAACTGTAAATTCAAGTTTTTTAGATACTTACAAAGAAGATTTTTAAAGCATAATTCAATTTTAGAATTAAATAAATTTGATTATAATATTGGAGTTTCTAAATTAGTTTTAGAAAAGTTAAATAAATTTTCTAATTACCAACCTAAATTAGAATATGTTTTTTATAATGGAGTTGATACAACTAAATTTTATGAGTTAGAAGTTGAAGAAAACAAACAATATACAATAGGTTGCGTAGCTAATTTTTGGGAGTTAAAAGATCATATTTGTTTGATTAAAGCTGTTGAATACTTATATAATAAAAATGTTCATTTATATTTAAGATTTATAGGTTCGGGGCCAACATTTTCAGCATGTTATAACTATGTTGTAAAAAACAATTTAACAAATATTATCTCTTTTGAATCTGAAATGCCCCATGAAAATTTGAATTTGTTTTATAATGAAATTGATTTATTTGTACTTCCCTCTTATTATGAAGCTCTAGGCTGTGTTTATTTAGAATCTTGGGCAACCAACACTCCATTTGTAGCAATTAAGGGTCAAGGTATTTCTGAACTAGTTAAAGATAGAGATAAAATCTTTTCACTTGCTAATCCTAAAGATGTAAATTCTCTAGTGGAATGTATTTCAAAAAACATGAATTCAAATAGACATTTTATTTTTGATAATAAATATAGAATAGATAATTTAGTTGAAAAATTTTATAATAACGTAATTATAAGTGATTAAAAGAATATCAAATAAAATTAAAGAGAAAATATTTATTTTATCAGAAAGAGGTAAAATTAGTAGAGAAGGTACGCTCATAAATGCATTTAAGAAATCAAATACTATTTTTATACATATTCCTAAAACTGCAGGCATTTCATTAGTCAATGCTGTTTATGGAGACGTTTCAAATGAAGGACATCGAAAAGTTGATTTTTACAAAAAAATTTTCAAAAAAAACTTTAATAATTTTTTTCTTTTTTCATTTGTTAGAAATCCATACGAAAGATTATATTCGGCTTATAAATTTTTACAAAGTGGTGGTATGAATATTCATGATCAAAATGCTTTTAAAAAGCACTTAATTAGTTATAATAATTTTGAAGATTTTATTTATAATGGCTTAAGTAAGCAAATGGTCAATGAAATAATTCATTTTAAACATCAGAGTAAATTTATTTGTAATGATTATGGAGAAATAATTGTAGATTTTGTTGGAAAATATGAAACAATAGAAAAAGATATATCTCAACTTTCAAATTTAATAAACAAAGATATTTCATTACCATATTTAAATAGAGGTAAAGCTAAACAATCATATGATAAGGTTTATACAGATGAAATGAAAGAGATTGTATATAGAATATACAGAAAAGATTTTGAAATATTTAATTATTAATAATGCTTAAGTTAATTTTGAGTCAAGCAAACTGGGGTATTTTGGGGTCCGCTTTTGGATTTTTAATAGGTTTTTTAGTTAAAATTTATTTAATTAATATAGTTGGAGTAGATTCATGGGGAATATTTGTTTCAGCTCAAACTTTCGCGTCATTTTTTGATACTTTTCTTTCTTTAGGAATTCCTTGGATAATCATAAAGTATTTGCCAAATTATTTTGAAGATAATATTGTAGAAGCTAAGAACTTAATCTATAAAATATTAAAGTATACAGTTTCAGTTTCAATTTTATTTTTATTGTTTAGTTGGTTCTTTTCTCCAATTTTAGATTCTTACGTCTATAAAAAGATTGATAATTTTTCATTTATTTTATTTTTAGTATCAGTTAATGTTCCAATTTCAATCTTTACAAGTGTAATAATCGCTCTATATAGATCAGTTTTTAAAATTAAAGAAATTGTTATTTATAACACATTATTTTCAGTTCCTATTAGAGCAATCTTAACATTTTTTATTTTCCAATATACTAGTAATATCATATATTTTATTTTGATTGAATTATTAGTTTCAACTTTAATTCTAATATTATTATTTTATCTTTTCAATAAAAATGAATTTTCTATTTTTTCAGTAGTTGATAAAAAAAATAATTTAGGTACAGGTGTGGTTTTATATGGAAAAAAAATGTATTATAACTCGCTAATATCTTTTTTTTCTGCTCAATCCTTATCTTTAATAATTAGTATTAAATTAACACCAGACCAAATTGGGATCTACAGTATTTTATTAACTGTTTCTGGAGTTACAATGTTTATTGTTAAAAACATAAATAAAATTTTTGCGCCTGCAATTACAAAATTATATAATGAGAATAATATCAGTAAATTATCATCTATTTATAAGCAAGTCACCTTTATTGTAAATCTTTTTACAATGCCATTTGTAATTCTTATTATTTTGTTTGCAAATGATATATTAAATTTATACGATAACTCTGGAAACTTAATTCAATATTCAAGCTTTTTATATATTTTGATGTTAGCAAGAATTTTTACTTTGATTTCAGGAAGTTCAGGCATGATTATGATAATGGCAGGTTTGGAAGGTAAAGAGCTTAAAATTCAAATTATAAAGGCAGTACTAATAATTATCTTGGCTTTTTATCTAATAAATATTTACGGCTTATTCGCAATGATAATTTTGTTTGTTTTATTTATGTTTTATATAAATATTGCTCAATTAATTATAATAAATAAGTATCTTCAAATTACACCATTTAGTAAAAATTTAATTTTTTTGATTTTAATAAGTATAATATTAATGTGTTTTTCAATTAATTGTTCATACAATTTTAATTTACTTCATTATATAATTATTCCTATTTTATTATATGGTTTTTATTTTGTCATTTTTTATAAAAAGGTTAAAAAAATTTATTTAAATAGTTTTCAAGATGATTAAATTTTTATTAAAATATGGTGTTTTTTTATATTTAATGAATACGATTTTCTTGTCTATTGAATCAACTTTTGAATTAGGAAATTGGATATTTTTATTTATAATGTCAACATATGGACTAATCATTTTGATTAACCCTAGTTTTTTCAGAAATGTTATTTTAAATAAAGTGTTTTTAATTTTTCTTGTAATTAACATTATTAATTTAATTTATTTTTTTTGTTTTCATTCTTTTGGTGACTTTGAAGCGTTTAAATTTTTATTAGCAAGATTTGTTCAGTTTGGTATAATTGCTGGAGGTATATATTATAATTTTAATTATTATAAATCAAGTTTTTTCAGGCATCTTTCTATATTACTATTTGTCTTAGTATTAATTTGTTTGATTTTTAATTTTGATTTTTTTTCAGGTAGATATAGAGGTGTAATTTGGAATCCAAATATGTTAGCATCATTTAGCTCTATAGGATTTTCAATTATTTTTATAACAATTAATAAATATAAGAAGATAGATATATTCATGATGATTATATTTATTTTAATTTCATTATTAAGCGGATCAAAAGGTGTTTTAATTTTAATACCATTAGCATTTTTATTTAAGTTTGGTTTTTCTTATAAAAATTTTTTTTACTCATTCTTTGCTATAATTTTATATTTTTTCATATCACAAATAGATCTGGATACTAGTATAAATAGATTTTCTGAAAAAACTGTTCTAAGCTCTAGAATTGATAATTGGACTTATGGAATACAAAATGTTTCTAAAAAGCCATTTTTTGGTTTTGGTTTAGATAAATATTCTGGTGAAACAGAGTTTATTCCTTATTACGAGAGAGGATTAGGAAGAAGTTTAACAGCTCATAATGGATACATTTCTTTATTTATTCAATATGGTTTAATTTTTTCATCAGTAATACTTTTTTTAATTTTTAAGTATTGTATTTCTCTTTTTTATTTCTTTAAAAATTATAATGATAATATAGTTAAAATAAATCTATATATAATATTATCAACATTATTGGCAGCTTTTTATGAATCTTTAATTACAGGCATTAATGAATTTCAAACAATTTTGTTTTGGTATTCGCTAGTTTTTTTGATTTTTCTTAAAAAAAGAATTGTAAATGAAATTTGAAATCATTGATAATATAAATAAGTTTTCAGAAATTGAATCAAAATGGAATAAGCTTTATTTTTCTGGTGATTATACTTTTTTCCAGTCATTTAATTATAATTTTTTTAGCTGGAAAAATATATTATTTAATGACAGTTTAAATACATTAAATATAATTTTAGTTTCACAAAATAATACATTAGTTGCTATTTGCCCCTTTTATATTGATAAATTAAAAAGACTCAGATTTATTAATGATATTCATACTGATTTTTGTGATATTTTGTTAGTTAAAGAATTTGAATTTAGTAAAATTATTAAGTCATTTTCTTTAATCAAGTCAATTAGCTTTATTAACGTAACTAAAGCATCAAAAATACTTAAAGTAATAGATTTAGATCAATATATTTATATACATAAATATCAATCATTCTTCTCATATATTAATCTAGAAAAGGGTGAGTTTCCTCAAAATCATTTGATTCTTAGATCAAAGCAAAAGAGTGAATTTAGAAGAATAGCAAAAAAGCATATTAATAGTATTCATTTAATTTTATCAATAAATAGCTCTGATTTTCCAATTAATGAAATAAATGCTCTTAGAAATAAGATGATCAAGAGTAAAGTAAGAAAAAAATCATTTTTAGATTCAAATTTCTTAAATTTAATTCAATCATTGTATGCTAAAAATGAACTTATTATAAGCATAATAAAGAATGACACATGTATAAAAGCTATATCTTTTATTTTAAAAAAAGATAATAATTATTTGTTTTGGGTTGATATGTATGATCATTCAAAAATGATAAACATTTTTAATTACATCAAATTTATATCAGTAAAGTCATCAAGAAAAGTTGTTAATGTACATTTTGGTCGCGGTGATTATTTATATAAGTTAAATAATTTTAAACCAAAAATTGAAAATTTATTACACATAAATATTTTTTTTAGAAATTTAGACTTATTGTATTTTAAAGTGAAATCCAATATTTTTAGCTTTGTTCGAAAAACATATAAAATAATTTTTAGATGAAAATATATTGCTTTTTTACTGAACCTGCTTCATATACTATAGATTTAATAAAATATGTTTACGAACCTTTAAAAATAGATTTTTGTTTTTTAAAATCCAAGAGTAAAGCTAAATCAAATATAGTTGAAAACAGAAATATTTTTTTTGATAAATTATCCATTTTTAAAAAACTTACATATATATTAAAAGTTTTACATAAATATGATTTAGTTATTTTTAATTCTTATAATAACTATATATTTATTTTATCAATACTACTAAAATTATTTAGTTTTAAAAAAACTAAATTTGCGATTGAGTCAGATACTCAATTACTTATTCCACAAAATAAATTTAAGCAAATTATAAAGAGAATATATTTATCCTATATCTTTAGAAAAAAATATATTTATGGTTTAGCGGGTGGTAATTTTACTCATAAAGATCTATTCAGGTATTATGGGATGAATGAAAAAAATATTTTTTTAATGCCATTAATGGTCAATAACAGTAAGTTTTATCCAAAAAAAGTTGTTAATAAAAAAGAATTTATTTTTTTGTTTGTTGGCAGGTTAATTAAAAGAAAAAATGTTGAAGCTTTGATTAAAGTATTTAATAATAACTTTGAAGATAAAAAAGCAATTTTAAAAATAGTTGGAGATGGTCCATTATTTGATTATTTATTAAACAAATATTCTTCAAATAAAGTAAAAATAATTGGTAATTTGTTTGATGAAAAATTAGTAAAAGAATTTAATAAATCGAGTGTGTTTGTATGTCCGTCATATTCTGAACCTTGGGGACTAGTTGTAAATGAAGCGTTATCATCTGCATTACCGGTTATTGCAAGATATGAAGTTGGATCAGTATGGGATTTAATTTATAATAAAAAAACAGGATTTATTGTTAAAAATGATAAACAACTTGCAGAAAAAATGTTAGAGTTTTATAATAAAAATGATTTGCTAAATACGTATTCGAAAAACGCGTACGATTTAATGAGTAATTATTGGAATTATGATTTATATACTAATTGTTTAAATAAATTTATTGATAAATTAATAGATGAAAATAGGAGGAATCTTTAGACGAAAAATAGTGCATTTTGCTAAACAAAAAGCTGAAAAATATAGTAAGATTTTAGTTTATCATGATATTCATGATGATATAAATTATACTAGTATGTCAACTTCAATAAAACAGTTTACAAGACATATAAATATTATTAGGGATATGGATTTTGAAATTGTTTCTAAAATAACTAAACCTGAAAATCAAGTTCAGATAACCTTTGATGATGCTTTTTTAGGCATTTACAATAATTTTTTTCTAATAGAAAAGCTAAATGTTCACATAACAATTTTTGCTATTACATCTTATTTAAATAACATATTTCCTTATATGAATTATGAACAGTTAAATACATTAAATAAAAATTCATTAGTTAATATTGGATCACATACTCATACTCATCGAAAATTAAATGTTTTGTCACAAAAAAACATGTTTATTGAATTGAAAAAATCTAAACAAATTTTAGAAGATTTATTATCTGTTAAAATTTCTGATTTATGTTATCCTGAGGGTAAATTCAGTAGAAAAGTTATTGATATGGCCACTGACCTTGGTTATATTAAACAGTTTTCCTTAATTCCAGGAAGATATGATAAAAAGTTCTTTAAAAATGTTCAAAGAAGAAGTTTAGTTCAACATGCAGATGATAAAGAATTTAAAAATATATTGATGGGAGGAGATAATATTTTAGAAAAGTGGTATATGTTTAAACATTATTCATAATGAGAATTTGTTTGGTTTCACATTCTTTTTTTCCAGCCACGTGCTATGGTGGCCCCATATTTTCAACATATGATTTATGTAAAAAATTAGCAAAAATAGGTTTTAAAGTATATGTATCCAGTACTAATGCTAACTGTAATACTATTCTTAAAGTTAACACAAACAAGTTTAATAAGATAGAAGATAATTTCTATGTAAAATATTATAAAGAACAAATAACTTATTATTTATCAATATCATTAATTTTAAATTTATGGAGAGATATTAAGAATTCAGATATTATTTATATTCAATATATTTTTCATTATACAGTTCCGCTTGCTCTGTTTTTTTCTTGGATGTTTAATAAAAAAACAATAATATGTCCTAGAGCCAGTTTGTCTCCTTGGGGATTAAAATGGAAAGGTTATTTATCTAAACTTCTAAAAAAATTATGGCTCATTTTTTTTGTAAAACCGTTTGCTAATACAGTAACTTGGCACGGATGTTCAAAAATAGAAATAGCTGATATAATTAATCAGTTTCCAAATGCTAAAAATTTTGAATTACCTGATGGAATTGATACAGAGTCTTTTAAAAACACCAATAAATTAAGTTATCATAAACTTATAAATAAGTACGTTAATAAAAACTTTGAAAATATTTCTGATGTAATTTTTTCAATGGGAAGATTACATAAAATTAAAGGTTATGATAATTTGATTATATCGTTTTCTTTATTAATAAAACAAAAGCCAAATAGTAAATTAATTATTGCTGGATCTGGGGATAAATATAAAACTGAACTTTTTAGTTTAATTAAAAAGTTGAAATTAGAAAATTCAGTTTTTTTAATTGGTCAACTAAATGAAGTAGAGAAAAAAGAAGTTTTAACAAGTTGTAGTATTTTTGCACTTTGTTCTCATGTTGAAAGTTTTGGTATGGTTGTTTTGGAATCTTTAGCATCTGGAACTCCTGTAGTTGTTTCAGACAAAACTATTTGGGCTAATATTAATCAGCATAAATGTGGTATTTTTGTTTCAAATAAAGTTGATTTGTTTAGTGATGGATTATTTCATGCATTATCAAAAGATTTTTCACCATCTGATTGTGTTGCATATTCGAAGAAATACGATATTAATGAAATAGCAAATTTGTTTATAAATCATATTAATAATGAAGGATAATTTAAAAATATCTATAATAACAGTAGCTTTTAATAGCGCCAAAACTATTAGAGATACTATTAGTAGTATAATTAAGCAAGATTATAAAAATGTGGAATATATAGTAATTGACGGAAACTCAACTGATGAAACAAACCTTATTGTTAGTAAATTTAAGGATAATGTTGATGTTCATGTTTCTGAAAATGATAAAGGTATTTATGATGCAATGAATAAAGGAATTATGCTTGCAACAGGAGATGTTATAGGGATACTAAATTCAGACGATTTTTATCCCAATTCATATATATTAAGTAATGTAATCAAAACATTTAGTATGAATAAATGCGAAGCTGTATATGGTGATCTTGTATACGTTAATGCTCAAGATACTTCAAAAATCAAAAGATATTGGCAGTCTGGACCATATACAACTAAAAAATTAAAAAATGGATGGATGTTGCCTCATCCTACTTTTTTTGTAAAATCGTCCATCTACAAAAAATATGGTTTATATAATACTTCATTACATATGGCAGCAGATTATGATATGATTATTAGACTTTTATATAAATTTAATATTTCTGCAAAGTATATTCCTATGATTCTTGTTAAAATGAGAGTAGGAGGAGCTAGTAATGCAAGTATTATTGATAGATTAAGAGCTAATAAAGAAGATGGGTTAGCTTGGACTAAAAATCAACTGAATAAACCATATTTTATTAGAATCAAAAAGCCATTACAAAAAATAAAGCAGTTTTTTCAAAAACCTGAAATATAATTGAAAGTATTAATTCTTGATAATAAAGATTCTTTTACATATAATTTATATCATTATGTAGAGAAGTTTGCAAAAGATGTTGATGTTTTTAGAGCAAATTCAATATCAATTGAGGATATTGATGAATATGATAAAATTATTTTTTCTCCTGGACCAGGTCTTCCTTCTGAGCATGACATAATGTTTAAAATACTTGATTTATATAAAGAACAAAAATCAATATTAGGAATTTGTTTAGGTCATCAAGCTATTGCCGAGTATTTTGGATGTAGTTTAGCTAATTTAAAAGAAGTTAAGCATGGTATTACAAGCAAATTAAATATCACCAGTAATTCTTTTATTTTCAATAATATTCCTAACAATATTAAAATTGGTCATTATCATTCATGGTTTGTGTCAAATCAAAATTTACCTCAAACAATTAAAGTTACGTCGATAAACTCTGATAATTTAATTATGTCTATTGAGCATATAAAATATAATATTATGGGTTTGCAATTTCATCCTGAATCAATCATGACAGACTATGGTCTGTTAATGCTGAAAAATTGGTTTAGTTATAGTCAGGATTAAACCAATCTCTTTTTCTTTCATATTTTAAGTCTCGAAGTGATGGTGCTTTTACTTGAATGGTTAATGTATAACTTCTTTGAAACCCAAAAGGTATGTAGTTAAACATCAATTCCCAGCAATGTAAATCTCTATAAATATCTATAGAAGTATAAGTTAAATCTTTGGAGTCAAAGTCATATCCGGATCTAAATCCTAATTTCCACTTGTCTGATATTTTAACATTTCCTGAAAAATTTAAGCTTTGTATGGTGTCTGCAAATTCTGCGGAATTATACCCCTTGTTATATGTTAAGTTGTAATTTAATCTTAAGTCCCAAGGGATTTCAATGAAACTTCTAGTTTCATCACTATTTTTTGTGTTAAAACTTTTATCATTTATATTTAAGCCAATGCTAGTATTTAAATTTTTTAATCTTGCTAGTCTATTATTTTTATTAATTTCTAAGATATTTAGGTTATTATTTTTTGATTTATTTGTAATGTATGGATCATAGGTGCTTGAAAAGTTAATGTCTAAGACTTTTAAAATTCTTGTTCTTGCATTTAAATTAATATTACTCAAATTTAGAGAGTCTTTAAGTAAATTGTATGATGAAGAAATATTTAAACTTTCTAGAATTTTAATTTTTTTTTCAGATTGACTTGTGTCATTTTTGCTATTTACCTTCATTTCAAAAACATTATTAATGTTCAAGTTAATATTTCCAGTTTCACCTCTTGAGGGAGATCCATAAATCCCATTTTCCATTATAGAATATAAAATTTTATCACCATCATTGTTAATTTGTACTTGCTTATAATAATTAAATTTTTCTTGAGAAAAGTCAGGTTTGTAGCTAAATGATATATTTGGAGTTAAAACATGTCTTATTGCTTTTATTTTACCTTTTTTAAATTGTACTAATCCATAAATTTTGGTACTCAGACTAGATGATAAATTGTATTCATGAGCTCTAGTAAAAGTTCTAATTGTATCAGTTATAATGTTATTGCCATCCCAATTTTTGTTTATCTGTGAAAAATACCATCTTTCAGTAAAATTTAAGCTAGGATTTAATGTTAAATAATTAAATACTTTTAATGATGTGTTAATCGGAATTGTATGTTTTATTCCATTTCTAAATTTTGATAGAGTGTTTTTGGTAAATAATAATGAATCTACAATTGAAATGTCATTTTTTGCATTCATAGAATATCTTAACCCAACTTTTTCATACCATCTATCTTTAGAAATTTTATGTTTGAAAGGGAAGATTCTATTCATATTTAATGATATTTCGGGTAATGATAGATTTATGATTTTACTTTGAGTATTTTGATTATGTCTTATGTTAGACGAAAGACTAAATGGTGAATTAGCCCATTTTTTTCTTAAACTAATATTTGATTGGAAAGTATTACTTAAATAATCATTTGTATTAGACAAATTATTTCTATGAAAGGTGCTTGTTCCAGCATTAACGTTTGCTGAAATTTGTAAATTAGGATTTGTCTTTGCGTCTTGATTATGTTTCCATCTTATGAAAAAGTCTCTTTTTAAATTATAATTTGGAAATCCCTTTTCACTATTAGTCATATTAGCAAAACTTAAATTTAAAGATCCGCTATATTTATATCTTTTTTTATAATTTAACATAGATTTTACGTTCCAGCTGCCTTTTGAATATATATCCCCTTTAAAGGTGAGATCTGCTTTTTTGTTTATTGGTAAATAATATCCACCATTTTTTAAAAAAAAACCAAGTTCTTGTGATTCTCCGTATGAAGGAATGATTATTCCGGAACTTTGATTTGTATTATTAGGGAAATAACCAAATGGAAAAATTAAAGGAGTAGGGATATTAAAAAAAGTTAAATATGCAGGTCCAGTAATTATTTTTTTACCAGGGATAACTTTAATTTTATTTGACCTTATTGAATAATGTGGTTTTTCAGCATCACAAGTGGTATAATCGCCTTTTTTGAAATATAGTATGTCATCTTCCATTTTCTTCACAATTTTACCAAGTATATAGCCATCACCTTCTTTAGTAGTGATTTGTTTAACATAACATTTTTTTGATTTAAAATTATAAGTTATTTCTTTGGCCTTAAAACTACTTTTGTTTTCTGTTAATATTGGATACCCAATATCTTTATTAGCAGAATCTTTCATTGAGGTTGCAAAAATTGTGTTTTCTTCCCAATTAATTAAAATATATGCTGCAGTTATAGTTGTATTTTTATAAGTAATTTTTGAGTTTCCATATAAGTGAACTTTTCTTCCATCAATATCAATATCAATTGAATCTTCTGCATATTTTTCAATTTCTGAATCAAGAAAAATATTATCATTTTCAACAATACTACTATCAATACTATTGGAGTATAAATTATTAAATAATCCTGTTAATAAGAAAATATATATAAATAATTTATGAGCTTGTAAATTCAATCTTAATAGTATATTTGTGTCAAATGAAACAGTAGAAATATTGTGTCAAAATTAGCTTTTTTATATTTATCTAATGTAAACGTAAGATATATTATTTTATTGATAATCTTTATGTTTATTTCTTTTGACTTTTATTCAAATGAATTGAATAGTAACAAATTACGAACTATTGTTATTGATCCAGGTCATGGGGGTAAAGATCCGGGCACAATGGGTACCAAACGATATACCAAGTATGAAAAAGATATTGCATTGTCAGTTTCATTAAAATTAGGGGATTACATTTCTAATAGTTTTCCTGAAACAAAAGTCATATATACTAGAAAAAATGATGTTTTTTTAGAATTAAACGAAAGAACTAGTATTGCGAATAAATCTAATGCAGATATTTTTATTTCTATTCATTGTGATGGTTTCACTAATTCAAAAGCATATGGAGCAAGTGTTTTTGTTATGGGTATGAGTAAATTAAAAGCAAATTTAGATGTTGCAATGCGTGAAAATGCAGCTATATATCTTGAGGATAACTACAAACAAAAATATGATGGTTTTGATCCTAAATCAGCTGAAAGTTATATAGTTTTTTCATTAATGCAAAATACATATCTTGATCAGAGTCTTCAATTGGCAGAATTTGTAGAAGAGCAGTTTGCATATATTGCAAATAGAAAAAGTAGGGGAATTAAACAAGCTCCTTTTTATGTTATAAGTCGAACTAACATGCCTTCTATTTTAGTAGAATGTGGGTTCTTAACTAATCCTAAAGAAGAAGATTATTTACAAACTGAAAAAGGTCAAAATCAAATAGCGCTATCTATTTTTGAAGCAGTTAAAAATTACAAACTTAGTTTGGAAAGTTCTTCTACAGAAAATAAGTTAATTGATAGTAATAGTTTAAATAATAAAATTGAAAATAATTTGAATAATAATAAGGTTATTTATAAGGTTCAAATTGCAACTAATTTAATTTCAATTCTTAATGATAGAAAGTTTGAAGAAATAAAAGTAGAAGAAAAAATAGTTAATGGCATATACAAGTATTATGTAGGTGCTAGTATAGATAAAAATGTCATTAATGAGATAAAAACTAATTTAATAAACAATGGATTTAAAGATGCTTTTGTTGTAGCTTTTTACAACGGAAAGAGGATATCTACAAAAGATGCATTAAATTTGCAAAAACAAAGTAATTAATATGAACAGAGAAGTAAAAATTGGTATCGTTTCTATAATTGTTATTTTTATTTTAATTTTAGGAGTAAGCTATCTTAAGGGTACAAATATTTTTAAAAACAATATTACTCTTTATTCTTTATACCAAAACATTGATGGTTTGCAAATAGGTGCTCCAGTTTCTGTTAGTGGCTACAAAGTTGGATCTGTTACTAATATCGATTTACTAACTAAAAAAAACAATAATTTATTAGTTACTGTTAATATTGAAAAAGAGTTGGTTATTCCTAAAGAATCTACGTTAAAAATAGTCAACCAAGATTTAATGGGAACAAAAGGGGTGAGGTTAATTTTTTCTGATAATTCAATTAATGCAATTTCTGGTGATACTTTAAATTCAAGTCTTGAAAGTTCTTTACAAGAGGAAGTTAATGCTCAGATATTACCATTTAAAAGAAAAGCAGAGGAATTGATAGTGTCTATTGATTCTGTAATGATGATTATAACAGCAGTTTTGAACAAGGATGCAAGAAAAGATTTATCAAAAAGTATAGAAAGTCTAGGAGAAACATTTTCTTTAATGTCAAGTAGCATGAAAAAAGTAGATGGAATAATTGATGATAATGAAGAAAAAATTTCTAATATAATTTTTAATTTAGAGAGTATATTAAATAACATTGAAGAAAGCAACTCAAATGTTAATAATATTTTATCAAATATGTCTTTAATTTCTGATTCATTGTCAAATTCTAATTTAACTTCGTTAATAAATAATTTTAATCTTTTAATGACTCAGATTAATAGTAAAGAAGGTAGTGCTAGTTTATTAGTTCACGACGATAAATTATATCATAATTTAGAGAAAACAACAAAGGAGCTATCCGAACTAGTAAAAGATATAAAAGACAATCCTAAAAGATATATTAATTTTTCTTTGATAAAAAGATCAAATAATAAATAATATGAGTTTGTCAAATATTATTTTTCTTTTAGTTTTTTTATCATTAGCTACTTTGTTTATTGTTAATCTTAGAAAAATCATTTACAATATAAATTTAGGAAATGATGTAAATCGTTCTGATCAAAAAGCTAATAGATGGAAAAATATGATTAGAGTTGCTCTTGGGCAATCAAAAATGATAAGAAGACCTATTGCTGGAATATTACATATTTTGATTTATGTTGGTTTTGTTATAATTAATATAGAAATTATAGAAATTATTATTGATGGAATTTTTGGAACACATCGATATTTAGCAACAATAATTCCTTTATCAATTTATAATTTTTTAATAGCTACATTTGAAATTCTTGCATTTTTAGTTCTTTTCGCATGTGTGATTTTTTGGACTAGAAGAAATGTAGTTAAAATAAAACGTTTTTGGAGTAAAGAAATGACAAAGTGGCCGAGATCTGATGCTAATCTTATTTTAATTTTTGAGGTACTTTTAATGGCCGCATTTTTGACCATGAATGCAGCTGATTTCGTTTTGCAATCTAGTGAAACTAAATATATAAAGGCAGGATCTTTTCCTATAAGTAATTTTATTGTTCCCATGCTTTCAAATTATGATGTTTCTACATTATATATCATTGAAAGGTTTTGTTGGTGGTTTCATATAGTTGGTATTTTACTTTTTATGAATTATATTGTTATTTCTAAACATTTGCATATTTTCTTTGCATTTCCTAGTACATATTATGCGAAATTATCTCCTTTAGGAAAAATGGATAATTTGGATTCTGTTACTAAAGAAGTTAAGCTCATGTTAGATCCCAATGCAGATCCTTTTGCTAGTCCAGCAGCTACTTCAGAAACACCCGTAGGAATTTTTGGTGCAAAAGATGCTACTGATTTAAATTGGGTACAGTTATTAAACTCTTACAGTTGTACTGAATGTGGAAGATGTACTTCTGTGTGTCCTGCTAATCAAACAGGAAAAATGTTATCTCCTAGAAAAATAATGATGGATACAAGAGCAAGAATAACTGAAATAGGATACAATAAAAGAAAAGGAATAGAGGATAATAAGACACTTATTAATGATTATATTAAAACTGAAGAGTTATGGGCATGTACTTCATGTAATGCATGTACAGATTCTTGTCCAATAGAACTTGACCCTTTATCAATTATATTAGATATGAGAAGATATTTAGTTATGGAGGAATCGAAGGCACCAAGTGAATTAAATATGATGTTTACAAATATTGAAAATAATGGTGCGCCTTGGCAATTTTCAGCAGCTGATAGATTAAACTGGAAAGATGAATAAGATAAAGTTAATAGACAAGAAAGTTAACGGTGAATCAATATCACCTGTTTTACCAAAAGATGTGAAAAACTATTTAATAGATATTGATGGAACTATTTGTGATGATATCCCAAACGAAGAGCATGAGAGAATGGCAACTGCAAATCCGTATCCAGATGCTTTAAAAATATTAAATAAGTGGCATGATGAGGGTCACTATATTACGTTTTTTACATCAAGATTAGAAGAGCAGAGAAGTGTAACAGAAAATTGGTTAAATCAAAATGGCTTTAAATATCATGGATTACTTATGGGTAAGCCAAGAGGAGGTAATTATCATTGGATTGATAATCATATAGTTAGAGCAACAAGATTTGACGGTAAGTTTACTGATTTGGTAAGGAAAGATACGTCAATTGAAGTTTTTAAATCATAAATATGAATAATATAAGTGTTAGAACAATGGCTGAATTTCTTGCTGAGGGAAAAAAACCAGATATCTTATATTGGGTTGGTTCAGCAGGTAGTTTTGATGATAGAGCAAAAAAAATTACTAAGGCTTTTGTAAAAATTTTAAATAAAGCAGGAATTAGTTTTGGAGTTCTAGGTACTGAAGAAACAAGTACTGGTGATGCCGCTAAAAGAGCAGGTAATGAGTTTTTGTTTCAGATGCAGGCTGTGATGAATATTGAAGTTTTAAATAGTTATAATGTGAAGCATATTGTAACTACTTGTCCTCATGCTTATAATACCTTTAAGAACGAATATCCTTCACTGGGAGGTAAGTATAAGGTGCAGCATCATAGCGAATATATTTTTGAATTGTTAAAATCAAATAAAATAAAGGTAAATAAGAATTTAAAAGGTCAAAAAGTTACCTATCATGATCCATGTTATTTAGGAAGAGCAAATGATGTTTATGATCCACCAAGAGAACTAATTCGTTCTTTAGGTGTTGATTTTGTCGAAATGAAAAGAAATAAAAGAAGATCCTTTTGTTGTGGAGCTGGTGGAGCTCAAATGTTTAAGGAAGCTGAAAAAGGTACTAATGAAATTAATATTGTTAGAACCCAGGAAGCTATAGAAACAAATGCAAAGATAATTGCTACGGGATGTCCTTTTTGTAATACCATGATGACAGATGGTGTAAAGAACTTGGCTGAAGGTAAACTTGAAACCAAAGATTTAGCTGAACTAATAGCTGATAGTATATAATGTTAGTTGAATTTGATAATATTTCTGATACTTCTAGAACATGGATATATTCTTCACCGATTTCATTAAATAATGAAAACCAAGATTTCATAAGTAAATTACTGTCTAATCATTTAGATTCTTGGCAAGCACATCAAGTTTCCCTAAAAGCTGCATATACAATTTTAGAGAATCACTTTATTGTAATAGCACTTGATGAAAATATAGCTGGTGCATCAGGATGTTCAATTGATAATCTTCAACATAAAATCCAAGAGATTGAAAATTATCTTGCTGTTTCGTTAACAAATAGATTAAACATATTTTGTATAATAGATGATAAAATAAAGTGTATACCTTCTTCAGAGTTATCTAAATTTGCAAATAAAGAAACACTTTTTTATGATTTAACTATTCAAAAAAAGTCTGATCTTAACTCTTATTTAAAGCCAATCAAAGAAGGCTGGTGTTCAAGACTTGTTAAATAAGAGAAAATCTATAATGAAAGATATTTTTCCTGAACGTATAATTTGTTTAACTGAAGAAACTACAGAGACTATATATTTGCTTGGTGAACAAAAACGTATTATTGGAATATCTGGATTTACAGTACGCCCACCAATCGCTCGAAAGGAGAAGAAGAAAGTTTGTACATTTATTGATGCAAATATTGATGAAATTATTTCTTTAAATCCAGATCTTGTGATTGGTTACTCAGATATTCAAGCAGAGATTGCTCAAAAGCTAATAAAAAGAGGTGTCACAGTATGGATAAATAATTACAGAGATATTACTGGAATATTAAAAATGATTGGTCAGGTAGGTATGCTTGTTAATCAAATAGAAAAATCAAATAATCTAATAATAGATATAAATGCTAACTTAGAGTTAGTAAAAAAGAAAGTTAAAAATTTTAAAATCAAACCAAAAATATATTTTGAAGAATGGTATGATCCGATTATTACAAATATTCAATGGGTAAGTGAAATAATAGAACTATGCGGAGGTGAAAATATATTCCCTGCATCAAAAAAAGAATCTTTAGCAAAAGATAGAATTATTAATAATTCAGATGACATTCTACATAAAAACCCTGATATTATTTTAGTTTCTTGGTGTGGTAAAAAATTTAAAAAAGATAGGCTTTTAAATAGGAGGGGATGGGATAAGATTAGTGCAGTTAAGAACGATAATATTTATGAAGTTAGCTCAGATATAATATTACAACCTGGGCCTGCATCATTATCAGAAGGTGTTAATATTATTTTTAAGATTATTTCTGATTGGATCAATACAAAATGCTAGTGAATTTAGTTATTATTTTATTTAATGTTCATAAAGATTTTTTTAATTTGAAATTTTAAAGACTACATTTTGTTTTTTAATTAAATTTGTTTTGCATATTTATTAAAGATTATTTTATTAAAAATTTTTACTTCAATAATTATATAGTTGTTAAATTATTAAAAGCTTAGCTGTTCTAGCTAGGCTTTTATTTTATAAGATTAGTTTAACGATTTTCTAATTTTTACTAGTTTAATAAGTAAATCTTCAAGTTTATCTATAGGTAACATGTTTTCTCCGTCTGATTTTGCCTCACTTGGATTTGGATGTGTTTCTAAAAATATACCATCTGCTCCTACAGCAATACCTGCTTTGGCAATTGTTTCTATCATATCAGGTTTTCCACCTGTTATACCGTCTTTTTGATTTGGTTTTTGAAGTGAATGAGTTACATCTAGAACTACAGGAAAATTATTTTTCTGCATTGTAGGTATGCTTCTAAAGTCTACAACTAAATCTTGATAGCCTAGCATTGTACCTCTTTCGGTAAGTAAAATATTATTATTGCCGCTATCTGTTATTTTTTTAACTACATGAGACATACTTTCAGATGATAAGAATTGACCTTTTTTAATATTTACAATTTTTCCTGTTTGTGCAGCGGAAATTAATAAATCAGTTTGTCTACATAAAAAAGCTGGTATTTGTAGTATATCTACGTAATTTGCAGCAATTTTTGCATCATCAGGCTTATGTATATCTGTTGTAGTGGCTATTTTAAAGCGATTTCCAATATTTCTAATGATGTTTAGAGCAATTTCATCGCCAATTCCAGTAAAAGAGTCTAAACGACTTCTATTTGCTTTCTTGTAACTTCCTTTAAATATTAAAGGAATGTTAAGCTTATTTGTTATTGATACAATTCTTTCAGCTATTTCAAATGAAATTTCCTCAGATTCAATAGCACAAGGTCCTGCAATTAAAAAAAAACTATTTTTTGCTTCAGTTTTTAAATCTTCAATATTTTTGATCATAGTGTAAAGTTATTAAAACTGTTTGATAAATTGAAGCATAAAACTTAGTGCTTTTGCATTTTCTCCATTAATAATATCTTCAAGGTTATAAGTTCCTAGAAGAAAAGAATTTTCCTTTTTACCTATTCTTAAAACCGTTCCAATATTTAAATCGTTACTATATCCTCCAAAAGAAAACTTAGGAATTATATCTATATATTTTGTTTCATAGGTTGTTGAAGTCCAGATTAGAGGAGTATAGTTTGATTCTATAAAACCGTTTTTAAGAAGTTCTGAAAAAGATTCTGATTTATTACTTGTATGTGGTTGCCATTTAAAATTTATTCCTCCAGAATAAGAACTAATTTTTTTATTGTTGTTATTTTTGGTTACATAAAATCCAAATTGACCAGGGATATAAGATGTAACTTTTGAGTTTTCATTTGTAAAAATATCATTATTGGAATATTCATCTAAAATACTATCATTAAAATTTAAAATATTGTCAACTTCAACACCAGAAAAAACAAATGTACTATCGGCGCTATATGCAATAGAAGAAGTTTTCCATTTTATGCTACCAACATCATACATATAAGCTTCAATCTCAAAATCTTTTATTTTAAAATTTATGATTAAATCATATGCAACCCCATTCCCATTATTTGCAAATGGATTTATATTTGAAGTATCTGAAACGTATGCCTTCATATCATAATTTATATCTATCATTGAACCATAATTTGCAGTATATATATTTCCTGATTTTATATTGTATGAAGTAAGGTAATTACCAATTAAGTAAGACAACCCAGTTTTTATATTTAATTTTTTATGTTTAAAATCATAGTAAAATTTATATTGTTGGAATCTAGTAAGTCTGATATTTGTATTAGAAATATTTAGATTTTTATTTTGGTAATTATAGTTGCCAAACAATGCAAGACGAAGTAGGTCTTTAGAAACCGATACATTAATTATATTTCGATCAGCTATTTCTAAACCAAATTTTTTAATATTGTTTTGATAAGAAATTGAGTTATTTAACTCAAAATAGATAGTATTACTTTCTTTACTTAAATCTAACCATTGATTCTTTATGTCGTCTGAAATGTCACCGCCTTGTGTAAAACTATTTAAAAATGATTGGTTTAAACCATTTGTGGTAAAATTAAATTCAGTGTTCCATTTTACTAAGTTTTTGTTGACATTTTCTAATAAAATAGTTGTGTCTTTTTGAGAAAAAACAAAATTTGGAATCAATATTATAGTAATTAACCACTTCATCAGTTGCCTATTTTTTGTTTAAACTTGGCACTTATTGTAATATCCATTGAGTAATTACTATATATTTTAACATATTCATTTACAGGATTAGTTGAAAAAGAACAAGTAGATATTAGTTTGCTGGCATTTGTAAAATCAAAATCATCAACTTTTATTACAGAAATATAATTTTCTATCACTTCATTATTTTGATTAATATCAGCTGAAATTACACTTGCATTATTTAAAATAGTATCAATAATTTCATCTTGTTCATCTAATGCAATCAAATCAATTTTTCCATCAAATGGAAATCCATTATTAAGAATGATGTTAATATAATCAATTGATATATCCTCTTGATCAACTAATTTTATTTCATTAGTATCAGTTAATGTTAAATCTTCTGCTATAAAGTGAAGTGGAATTTCTATTTCAATTGATGCTTCAAGTGGAAATTCTGGATACACAAAATCTTGTGTATTTTGATTTGAGTTAGGGTTTAAATAAAATGTAGCCTCAGTTGAAATTCTATCAGGAAGAATTTCTAACAATTCATCACTATTTACATTTATATTTTTGTTAAAAGGTATGATTGGAAGCTGATTGTTAGAAAGGCTCGCTCTATTTATATTATAAATATTATTGATAATATTATTACCATTTTGATCTTGTCCAACTTGATTTGTTTGTCCAGTTTTAGAGTTAATAGTACTTAAATCATTTATCTGAAGTCCAATATCTGCTCCAAAAAAATTATTAATACTTAAATTTAAGTTTGCTAATACAAGATCGATGTTTGAAGCAGACATTTTATTGAAGAAAGATAAATCTATTTCTTCTGGTCCAAATTGAATTGTATCGTTTCCTAAAAACCCTTTCGCATATTTTGGTGTAATATCAAACTCAACATATGAATAAAAGCTATCTGTATAATTTATGTATTCTAATATACCTGTCGAATCAATATATGTAAATGCTTCTGTATAAATTGTATTTATAGTATCTCCTCCAATTCTTCCATCTTCACCTGTTAAATCTAAAACATAATCTTCAAAATTATAAATAAAAGTGGTAACATTGTTACTAGTAGCTTGTGGTACAATCATTTCGCCACTAGTAAAAGATACACCATTTTTTTTAAGAGAAGGAATATTGTAAATCATTTTTCCGTTAGGTAGAGTACTAAGTACATTTACTGATACAGTTCCTTCTTTAATTCCAATTTCTTGAAGTTGTGCAGATCCAAAATTAAAAGAATGTTCTTTTAAATTTTCTGTCAACTGTTGCTCAGGAAAAATTGCTGTTGCTTCTGTTAAACCAATATCTGATATTGTTATTTTTGTAATTATAGCATCATTATAATTTATTGATACAGCTCCATTACTAGCATTTAAGTCCATATTGTTTAAAATACCAATAATATTTTCATCAATAGTAAGACCACCTATATCTACACTGTCCAATGCTGATTCACCTGAAATTATTAAGGGAAATGAAAAGTTTGCTAAAATATTTTGATTACTTGGATTTACTAGAGAAAGACTTATATTTGATATATCAGTTGGATAGTTATTAATGATCTCTACAATTAAGTAACCCCTGTAAAGTGTCATAGTATTAAAATACTGGCTAGCATCAATATTTATTGTATCTTGGTTGGCAATTCCTAAAATTGATGGTATTGTATTGGTGTTTCCATTTGGAAACAAAATCGGACCACCAGGTATTGCTGATATTGTTTCACCAATAGTTGCTGTATCTGAAATTGTAATATCTTCAAATGTTACAGAGTCCAATTTATGAATTTCTTCATCCGCAACTGTATCAATTCTAATTATCGAATCTATATTTAAATCAATGAAATCTTGGTTAAAAACAAGACTAATTAATCCTTGATTGTCTTCATTTACAATTAAATTTGTATCGGTCAGCAAATCATTTATATTCATTTTAGAATGTGCAAGTGGCATAATAACATCAATATCCCAGTTTGGATTTTCAAGATCATGCTGGCAAGAAATTATATTAAGAAAACTTATAAGTAATAAAATATATTTTTTCATGTAAAGTAATATTTCTTAGTTAAACTACAATTCTTTTAATAAGTTTAAGTTTATGTGTATAATCACCTGTTTTTTCGTTATAAATACCTGTGCCATCAATTTTATCTATTCTTACTTCTCCTGATGCGTGAATTATGTTGTTATTTTTTAATATTATTCCAACATGAGTAATTTTTTGATTGCCAAAAAATGCTAAATCAGATGCATTGCTATTTTTAATATCTTTTATTTTTGAACCAACTTTAGCTTGTTGATATGCATCTCTAGGTATATTTATTCCATTTAATCTATATACTAATTGTGTGAATCCTGAACAATCTATACCAAAAATTGTTCTTCCTCCCCACATATAAGGTGTATTTAGAAATTTATATGCTAGTTTTATTAAATCTTTTTTGATATCCCTACTCTGGTATGTTGATGCATAAAAATTAAATATTCTGTTATTGATTTTAATTTGTTTGTTGCTGTATGAAGGGAGGGTGGATCCTAATACAATTGTTTGATTATTTAAATCCTTTATTTTACTTATAATATTTTTTGTAAAAAATTTATTATCAATAGATAGATTATCATATTCATCTTTGTTTATATATGTAAATTGCTTATTGCATATCCATCCTTTATATTTATCATGATCAAGTTGTATAAAACACCAGTTTTTCTTTTCTTTCAATATTTTAAAATGTTCGCCAAATAATATTTGACTAGTCATTTCTGATTTATTATTTGAATCTATTCTAACAGGAATTATTGATAATATGGAGATTCCATACTTAATCATAAAGCTTCTATAAGCATTGCAGATGCACCACCACCCCCGTTGCATATTCCAGCCACGCCTATTTTAGAATTGTTTTGACTTAAAACGTTAATTAACGTTACAATTATTCTAGATCCAGAATTACCAAGTGGGTGGCCTAATGAAACGGCACCTCCATTTATGTTAACTTTATTTTTATCTAACTTCAGAATTTTAATGTTTGCAAGACCAACAACAGAGAATGCTTCATTTAACTCAAAATAATCAACATCATTAATACTTAAATTATTTTTTTTCAGTAATTTTTCTATTGCTTTGGCAGGAGCTGTAGTGAAATTTTCAGGCTCATGAGCTGCATCACTATATGATACAACTTTTGCAATAGGTTTAATATTTAATTCTTTTGCTTTTTCCATACTCATTAGAACTAATGCAGAAGCACCATCATTTAATGTTGAAGCATTTGCTGCGGTGACAGTGCCTTCTTTGTCAAAAACAGGTCTAAGTTTTGAAACTTTTTCGATATTGATGTTTTTATATTCTTCGTCCTCTGTGATATTCTCTACTTCTTTTTTTCTATTTTGAATTTGAACGGGAACTATTTCGTTAGAAAATTTTTCATTTTCCCAAGCTATTTCACTTTTTTTGTATGATTCAATTGCAAACTTATCTTGTTCTTCTCTTGAAATATTATAGTCTTTAGCACATTTTTCAGCGCAAACTCCCATATGAACTTTATTGTATACATCAGTAAGGCCATCTGTTACAAGACCATCAATAATTTTCATATCTCCTAACTTTTGGCCATTTCTTCCTTTAGTAAAATAATGAGGGACTTGACTCATGTTTTCCATACCACCAGCAATAACAATCTCATTATCACCGCATCTAATGCTTTGAGCTGCTAACATTATTGATTTCATTCCTGAAGAACAAACTTTATTTATAGTTGTGCAAGGAACATTATTGGATAGACCTGCAAAAATAGCAGCTTGTCTAGCTGGTGCTTGACCTAAGTTTGCTTGCATAACATTACCCATGTAAACTTCATCTACAAGTTTATTATCTAAATTTATTTTATCTATTGCTCCTTTAATTGCAAAAGAACCTAATTTAGTTGCTGATAATTTTGCTAATTTTCCACTAAAACTTCCGATTGGAGTACGAACAGCAGAAACTATTACTACTTCTTTCATTTTTTAAATTATTTATTATTTATTAACTTTTTAGTCTTGGGTCAAGAGCATCTCTCATTGCTTCAGCAATCATATTATATATAGTAATTGTAATAAAAATTGCTGTTCCTGGATATATAATTAACCACCATGCTTCAAGATTTTGTCTACCTAAATTTAGAAGAGATCCCCATGTTACTAAATCGTCTGGAACTCCAATTCCAAGAAATGATAGTCCAGCTTCAACTAAAATAGCACTAGCTATACCAAATGCAATACTAACAAAAACAGGTGCCAGTGCGTTTGGTAAAGCATGTTTGAAAATTGTTCTTGAAGATGAATAACCTAATGCTTCACCAGCTTGTATAAATTCTAAAGCTCTTATTCTAAGAAACTCTGCTCTAGTAAACCTAGCAATTCCAGTCCATGTTGTTAATCCAATAATTATCATTACTATCCAAATACTTCTTGTTACAACGGCGCTTATAGTAATAATCAAAATTAATCTCGGTATAGAGTTTAATAATTCTATGCCCCTTGAGACAAATGTATCAACTGGAACAAAAACCTCTTGTTTTAATTTTCCAAACATAAATCCCTTACTAAGTATTCTACAAATAAAAAATACAATAACTACAACTAAAATACTTAAAAATATCTCAAAAACACCTCCGGAAACACTTTCAGAAAAACCATTAGATATAGCATATTTTCTTAGTCCAAAACCATAAAATATTCCAAGAAATACACCAAGTAGAGAAAAATAATACTTAATTCTTGGCATTTTTAATTTTGTATCACCAAAAAAGCCTGCTAATGCACCCAGAAAAATTCCTATTATACTAGCAATCCCCATAGCTACAATACCAACCATAAGCGATATTCTAGTTCCATGAATTAACCCAGAAGCTAAATCTCTACCTATACCATCTGTACCAAGTCTATGTCTAAATCGTTTTGGCATTTCAGTAATTTCACCGTTTGGGTTTTTGTATCTTTGTTTTCCACTCGGTGAAGCATAATCTCTATTATATCTATCCATAGTTCCAGGAGAATATGGAATTAGTGGCCAAATAACTTTTTCTAAGTTAAGTTGCCTCCAGTCAGTAATATCATACTGTAATACTTCTACTTTATTAGTTTCAGGATCAATAATTGAATCTGTTCTGGTACTTTCTGCAAACGCAGGATATAGAGTTTGATTTTTATATTTTGCATATAATGGTCTATCATTAGCAATATATGGTGCGAATAAAGCAATAAAGACCAGTGCACCTAATAAATAAAGACAGATTAAAGCAATTTTATTTTTTTTGAACTGTGTCCAAGCATACTTTTTAAACGAAAAGTTGTTATTTGTTTCTTTCATAATTTTATTTGTAAGATATTCTAGGGTCTACCAGTGCATATAATAAATCAGAAACTAAATATCCAATCATAGTTAAGAATCCTACCAAAGTGAAAAATGTAATAATCATTGGATAATCATAATTTAAAATAGCAGCATAAATTTCTGTTCCCATACCAGGGATAGAAAATATTATTTCAATTATAACGGACCCTCCTACAGCTGATGGAAAAATAGCAGCAAAAACTGTAATAATTGGTAATAAAGAATTTCTAAGAGCATGTTTTAGTATAACTTTTTTTTCTCCTAGACCCTTTGCTCTAGCAGTTCGAATATAGTCTTGTGATACAATATCTATCATACCAATCCTCATAATTCTACTTAAAAACGCAAAAGAACCATAGGTGTATGTTATAATTGGTAGTACAAGATATGGTAATCTATGTTGTATTTTTTTAAAATTACTCCATTCTGGATCAAAAGTTGAAGCATCTTGAATGCCTGCTACTGGAAACCAACTTAAATTATCTGGATTCGCAAACCCCAATAATAATAAAACTCCGACGAAAAATGTTGGCATTGAGTAAAGTATAAATAAGACTAAGGAAATACCTTTATCTGTTGCACTATTATTTTTATAAGCAGAATAAATTCCTATTGGAATACTGACAACATATGCAATTATTATAGAAATTAAAGCTAATGCAAAAGATATCCATACTTTATCCCAAATTTTTGTTGAAATCTGTTGTCCGTCCATGTATGATATTCCAAAATCTCCTCTAATTATTCCATTTCTATCTTTTCCATTTCCTAATAGCCATAAATGATATTGATTGTTTCCTCCATACCATTTTATACTTGGAATATAATTTTTCCATTTTGTAGATTGAGTTAAGATCTTGTTATAATTGGATTCTAAAATTGAAAATGAAGATGTAAGATGCGTTAAATAATACTTTTCACTTATAATTTTTTTTATTTGATTTAATTTAATTTCAATAGTTTTTTTATCAGATTTTTCCAATAAACTATTAGTTTCAATTGATAGTATATTTAATGATTCGTTAATATCATTAAGTGATAGGTTAGGATTATCAGAAATAATTTTATTAGCTTTAATCATTTTAATTTCGTCATAGAAAGATAAAAGATTTTTATAATAATTTGAAACGCAACGCCAGTTTCCTGATTGATGTGTTAATGCTTTGAGATTTTTTTTATGATATTTGTCTTGTACCTTGTACAGTGTGTCAGAACTTGCAATGCTACCAATATTTATGTAAAAAATTGGGAGGTCAAGTCCTAATCTTTTTCTAATTTCTTGTTTTTCTTTTTTTGATGCGCCAGATTCTTGTTCAGCGCCACCTTCGTTTCCTGCTGATTTTGATAATCTTTCGACTGGATCACCAGGAGCATTAATACTAATTATAAAAGCTATCAGAGATATAGCTATTAGCATAGGGATAAATGTAATTAATCTTTGGATAGTATATTTTAGCATATTAAAGTTCTGAATTTAATTTTAAGTTGTTTAACATAAGTCCTGGTCTTTCAAAGTATGTATTTCTATTGTTAAATCTTTTATGTATCGCAATCTTATTTTTTGTACTATATAAGAAAACATAAGGCTGATCATTATAAATTCTAGCTTGTAGTTTCCAAAGAGCTTCAGTGTGAGCTGCGGAGTCTAATGACGAATTTGCAAGATTTATTAATGCGTCACTTGCAGCATCTCCAAAACCACAAAAATTTGATCCTTTCGTTGCCCATGATGATGTGTGCCATAATTGCATTGGATTACTATATGATGCACTTCCTCCCCAACCACCAAGCATTGCTTCAAAATTATGGTCTTGTGCATTTTTGTAAAACAAAGAAAAATCCATTCCATTAGGGTCAGCTACAATACCTGCTTTATACATACTTTCTTTAATCATTAAAACAATTTCTTTGGTTAAAGGTGAAGTCATATAGCTTAATTTAAACTTAAATTTAATTTTTTCACCATTAATAACTTTGTCTCTAATATTATCACCATCACTATCTACCCATCCAGCTTCAGCTAATAATTCTTTTGCTTTTTCAATATCAAGAGGAATTAATTTTAAAGTATCATTATATGTGCTTTTCAAATGTGATATTTGAGCAGCCTGTCTACTTGCTTTTCCGTGAACCATAACTTCAATGATTTCATCAACAGGAGTTAAATACGCTATTGCTCTTCTAACTTTTTGGTCAACAAAAAATGGTTTATTTTTAATTCCATCTGGTTTCATATTTAGTCCAATGTAATTGTATGCATATCTGTCTTTAAATTCTGAATGATAATTTTTATTGAAATATTCTCTCTCTTGAAGTTTCATTAATTTAACAGTTCCTACGCTTGTTGTGGCATCAAGTTCTTGATTTTTTAATGCTAGATAGGCTGAGGCATCTTCTCTAATCACTTTAAAAATTATCTTTTCAGGTAAAGCTTTATCATAGATTGATTCTGAATTTTTTCCCCACCAATTATCTTTTTTTACAATTGTTATGTATTGGCTTGGCACCCATTCATCAACTTGATAGGGTCCTAAACCAACCAACTTTTCAGATTGATATCCATTATCTGCATGATTAAATGCATTAAACCAATCAGATATTTCTTCACTTTCTTTAAAATTTCTAGAGATTATTTGATCAAAGCTTATTTTATCTAAAACTTTATTAGGGTCCCAATAACTTTTTTGCATCATTGTTATTCCTCCGATAATAATTTTATTATTGACATGTACACCCTGAGCATGCATTGTAAATTTTAATGGATTATTTTTATACAACTGAATAGACTTAATTACAGTACTGTAATTTGATCTAATTTGCGCATTATTTGTTAGGTGGCATAGTGTAGCTTTAGTAGAAAACTCCACATCCTTTGCTGTAAAAGGCTCTCCATTATCCCATTTAATTCCATCCTTTATTTTAAATGTATATGCCAAGCCGTCCTCAGAAATTACGGCCAAATTTTCAGATAAAACTGGTATATTTTCAAGTGATTCTAAATCCATGCCAACAATAAATTTTTGAGTATAATTAAAAATAAAAGAACGCATAACGGAGTTATCATTGCATGGGTGTAATCCATCAGGTTGAGATAGTATGTGGGCTATAACAGTATTTTTAGTTAAGTCACGATCTTCAACACAACCAAAAAATAGAATAGAAATAAAAAAAAGAAAAAAGTAATTTTTAATCATGAATACAAGTTTTATATGAATGCAAATATAACATTTGAGTAAAAATAATCTAAATTTAATCTCAAAAAAATAAATATGGATATTGTTTGTTTAAAAAACAGATTAATATACATTTGCAATCTTTAATTGGAGAGGTGCCGGAGTGGCCGAACGGGGCTCCCTGCTAAGGAGTTGTGCGCTTACGCGTACCGGGGGTTCGAATCCCTTCCTCTCCGCAATAAAGCATTAAGAAAATCTTTTTGCTTTTTAATGCAAAACTTTTTTATTTTTGCATTTCTTTTTCGGGGTATAGCGTAGCCCGGTTATCGCGCCTGCTTTGGGAGCAGGAGGTCGCAGGTTCGAATCCTGCTACCCCGACACTTTTCTCCTCGAAAATCAACAATTTTCGGGGTATCACACTGATTACCAAGCCCAAGAACATAAAATTTTAAAGTTATTTTAGAAAATAATTTTTTAGCCCCCTTTATCAGGTAATGGCACCAAAAAAAATGTAAAACGGTGCAAAATGTGGTGCAAATTTTAGTTTTAAAGCTTGTCTTAATCTAGTGAAAAGGGTAAGGGTTGTAATCCTGCTAACCCGACTTTTTTCTTTTCAGTATTTTTAAGTTTTTTATATTCTATGATAGAAATAAGAGTATTTTTGCGAACTCAAAAAAAATAATGACTTCAATTAGAAACATTGCTATTATTGCACATGTAGATCATGGAAAGACAACATTAGTTGATAAAATTATCGATCAATGTAAAGTGCTTGATGAGCGTATAAAAAGAACAGAATTATTACTAGATAATAATGATTTGGAGCGTGAAAGAGGAATTACGATTCTCTCAAAAAATGTTTCTGTAAATTATAAAGGTATAAAAATTAATGTAATTGATACACCGGGGCATGCTGATTTTGGAGGTGAAGTAGAACGTGTACTTAAAATGGCTGATGGTGTATTATTACTTGTTGATGCTTTTGAAGGCACAATGCCTCAAACTCGTTTTGTACTTGGTAAAGCAATTGAATTAGGATTAAAACCAATTGTTGTAATTAATAAAGTAGATAAAGAAAACTGCACACCTGATTTAGTTCAAGATGCAATCTTTGATTTAATGTTTAATCTAGAAGCAACTGAAGAGCAATTAGATTTTATAACTGTTTTTGGTTCATCAAAAGAGGGTTGGATGAGCTTGGATTGGAAAGATAAAACAGAAAATATTTTACCATTATTAGATGTTGTAATTGAAGATATTCCTGCTGCACCATATAATGAAGGTACTCCTCAAATGCAAATCACTTCATTGGATTATTCCAAATTTGTTGGGCGTATTGCTATTGGTCGTATATTCAGAGGAGATTTAGTAGAAGGTAAAGACTATATGCTTTGTAAAAAAAATGGTTTAAGAAAGAAAGTTAGAATTAAAGAATTGTATGTATTTGAAGGAATGGATAAAATACAAGTAAAAACTTCCAGATCTGGAGATATATGTTCAATAGTCGGTATTGAAGATTTTGAGATTGGAGATACTATTTCTGACCTAGAAAATCCTGAAGAATTACCAAGAATTTCTATTGATGAGCCTACAATAAGTATGTTATTTACAATCAATAATTCTCCATTTTTTGGGAAGGAAGGAAAGTACTGTACATCAAGACATTTAAGAGATAGATTGTATGCAGAACTTGAAAAGAACCTCGCATTAAAAGTAGAGGATGGAAAAACAGAAGATAAATTTAATGTATTTGGAAGAGGGGTTCTTCATTTATCTGTGCTTATTGAAACAATGAGAAGGGAAGGATTTGAATTTCAAGTAGGTAAACCTCTAGTAATATTCAAAGTGATAGATGGGAAAAAATACGAGCCAATGGAAACATTAGTGATTGATGTTCCTACTAATTTTTCAGGAAAGGCAATTGAGCTTGTTACACAAAGAAAAGGAGATATGCTAGTAATGGAGCCAAAAGGTGACTTACAGCATTTAGAATTTGATATTCCTTCAAGAGGATTAATTGGATTACGAAATAATATATTAACTGCAACTGCTGGCAATGCAATTATGACACACAGATTTAGAGAATATGCTCCATTTAAAGGAGATATTACGGAAAGAATGAAAGGTTCTTTAATTTCAATGGAATCAGGAAAATCAACCGCATTTTCAATTGGAAAATTGCAAGATAGAGGTAGATTTTTTATATCTCCTGGGATTGATATTTACAAGGGGCAAGTTATTGGAGAAAATAGTCGTGATAATGACCTAGAAATTAATGTTGTAAAAGGTAAACAATTAACCAATATGCGTAAGTCAGGTTCAGACGCTGCAGTGCAAATTGCTCCTAAAATTGATTTTTCACTTGAAGAATATATGGAGTATATTCAAGCAGATGAATATTTAGAGGTTACTCCTGAATCATTAAGAATAAGAAAAATTAGTTATCGATAAAGAAATAAGATCCAATAATATTATGATTAATATATTTTTAGTCTCTATTAATTAAATAGTATCCAATACAAATACATAAAATTGATAGACTAAATAATATAAGATCACTTGGTGTACTAAAATTGTGGCTTAATTTTAATACTTTTTCAAAAAACTTAACTATCAATACAATTATGATAACTTTAATTATCTTATTTTTTAATTGATCTAAACTTTTAATTTTCAAAGTAGATTCAGAAAATTTTGTTTTGGCAAAATCAATTTCACTAATAAATAGTTCATAAACTCCAAAACCAAAAATTAACAAAACAATACCTATTAAAAACAAATCAATGGAGGAAATAATCTTAAATAGCAAATCATTATTTGAACTTACACTTTCGTTAAAAATAGGGTTGTGGAAAATAATTGCTTGAACAATATCCCATCCACCTAATACAAATAGTACAGTTGCTGATATTATTGATAAAATCACTGCAATTAAAACAACAAATCTTGTGCTCCAAATTCCTTTTTCAAATTTAATTTTTGACATTTAAATGTGTTTTCAGAACAATATTAATAATTTTTTTAAAATATTTTATGATTTTTTAATATTAAGACATGAAATTATAAATTATACATCTTAGTATATTTTTTATCAGCATAATCTTTAAAAAACTTGAAATTAAGTTTTTCTCCAGTTACTTTTATACACAGTTCTTGAGCAGAATATTTTTTTCCGTTCTTATGAATTTTTTCTCTCAACCATTTTAACAGATTTTCATTTTTACCGGTAGATATTTCCTTATATAATTTTTCATTTTCGTGCAATGCTTGAGTGAAAAATTGAGCAGCATATAAACTTCCTATTGTATATGTTGGAAAATAACCAAAACTTCCGTGAGACCAATGAATGTCTTGTAGAACTCCCATTGAATCTGATGGAACTTTTATTCCTAAATATTCTTGATATTTATTATTCCATATTTGAGGAAGGTCCTTCACTTTTATTGAAGATTCTATTAGTCCTTTTTCTATTTCATATCTTATTAAAATATGTAAGTGATATGTAAGTTCGTCAGCATTAGTTCTTATTAAACTTGGTTTAACTTTATTACAAGCTTTATAAAAATCGTTTACATTAATATTTATCAATTGTTTTTCAAAATATTTTTCAAGTTTATTGTAATTATACTTCCAATATTCAATACTTCGACCTATATTATTTTCCCATAATCTTGATTGAGATTCATGTATTCCTAATGAAATGCTTTCACCAAGAGGTAACCCATAATTTTTTGATAACAACCCTTGCTCATATAAAGCATGTCCTCCTTCATGAATACAGGACCAAATCATTTCAGACAAATTCTTTTCATCAATTCTAGTAGTTACTCTTGTATCTTGATTAGAAAAGTGAGTAGAGAAAGGATGAGAAGATAAATCTTGTCTTCCAGAGTTAAAATCATATCCCATTCCTTTAAGTAAATCAATCCCAAAATCCCATTGTTTTTTTTGATTGTAATGCTGATAAAAAAAAGAGTCATCAATTTCTTTTGCCTTAGAAATTTTTTTAATAAATGGAATAAGAAAATTTTTTACTTCTTTAAAAATTTCATCAACCTCATTAGTTGTTAGATCTGGTTCATAATGATCTAATAATGCATCGTAGGGATGATTTTTATATCCTAATATATCACATTCATTAATTCTTAATTGAATCAGTTGGTCAAGTGAATTTTCAAAAATAGAAAAGTTATTCTTTTCTTTAGCTAACCTCCATTTTACAAATGCTTCAGAAATCAGATTTGATTCCTTTTCAATAAAGTTAGCGTCATACTTAGAAGTTTTATTATATTTTTTTAAAGAAATATCAATATTTCTTGATTGATCAACATCTAATGTTTTATTATTTTTCAATTCATTTAATAAATCACTATAGTTTTTGTTTGTAGAAAGTTCATGTGATATTTTTCTTAAAGTTGATAACTGTTGAGCTCTAAATTTATGACCATTTTTTGGCATTTTTGTTTCCAAGTCCCAGTTTAGAACAGCTATAGACATATTGATGTCATGAATTTTTTGACAATAACTTAGATAGTCAGAATATTTATTCATTATCAAAACTTTTAAAAATTATTTTAATATAGATTTAATCTCTAATGAAAGTTCCATTAACAGTTTTACCTTTTCTGTTTTTTATTTCGTCCCATGCAGCTTGCAAACAATCTTCAGGCTCTAAACCTAATTGGTAACACAAAATTATTAATGTAACAAAACTATCACCAAGTCCATCCAAAATTTCTTTATCTTTTTTCTTTAAAATAGCTCCTGCAGTTTCTCCAACTTCTTCTAAAACTTTTAGCATTTGGGCGTGAACATTTTCTTTTTTTAATAGATCTTTATTGTCAGCCCAAATTTTTACATTTTTTATTAATTCTTCCATATTTTTTTTTTACAAAAGTATAAATTTAAACTTTTATACATTTCTTATTTAATTACTTCTCTTACTTCTACATTTTTTACTGCAATACTTTACATTCTCCCAATTTTTCTCCCACTTTTTTCGCCATGTAAAATCTCTTTTACATACAACACATTTTTTTGAAGGTAAATGTTTTTTATTCATCAAAATGTGGTATTTCATTTAATTTAACATAGGGGAAGCTATCAACATGTTTAAGTGTATAGTAACTATTCAAGCCACCAATTCCAATTGCTTTATATGACTCTAAATCTATTTGCCCTATCTTATTTAATGCATCATTATTTATATATGCTATTTCTATTTCACCTATTATGAATATACATCCATTTGGTAAATCAATATTTTTTAGGTGCTTCATACCTATTTTTACTTGACTTAACTTTACGAATGGTGCGTGAAAGTTATTGATTTTTTCTGCTGCTATTTTTAATCTTTTGAATTCAGATTCTTCTTTTGGAAATTTAGCAGAAGTATAATGAGCTTTTTTAATAAAACTTTCTGAAATATGATTAATAGTGTAATATTTTGTTGATATAATATTAGAATATGTATCTTTTAAATTCTTTATTTGAGGTCTAATAACTATCCCAATTTGGGCTGGGTTTGATCCTAAATGAACAACTGATGAAAATATTGCTAAATTTTTTATTCCTTTTTTCGATTCTGTACCAATAAGATTTGCAGGTTTAACTCCTGTAATTGAATTAATTAGATTTAGTCTATATACTCTATCTAAGTTTTCGATGTCATGTTTTGTTACTAGCATATTTATTTCTTGTATGTGTATATATAATTCTTTTATTTTCTTTTCTAACTTTTGGGTCTTTTCGATATTTCCAAATTTTATTTTTTGCTCTTTTAGTTGCAATATCAATATCAATTTTCGGAGATGGATATTTTATATTAATATTAAAAGCTAATTTATCAAATTCAGAAATTTGCCAAGGTTCGTGAACATATTCTTCGGATAAATTCTTTAGTTCTTCCACCCATTTTTTAATAAATGTTCCATTTATATCATGGTCTTTGGATTGCTTGATTGGATTATAAATTCTTATAGTATTTATACCAGTTGTTCCTGCTTGCATCTGAAACTGTGGATAATGAATACCAGGTTCGTAATCTAAAAAAAGCTTTGCTAAATGATATACTCCTAATTTCCAATCGCAATCAAGTTGATGACAAAAAAAAGAAACTAACATTGCTCTCATCCTAAAGTTTAACCAACCAGTTTTGATTAAGCATCTCATACAAGCATCAATTAGTGGAAATCCAGTGTTACCTGTCTTCCAATCATTAATTAGTGTTTTATTGTTAGAGTATTTTAAACTTTCGTATCCTATATTTATATTTCTAAATTCATATTCACATTCCACTTCAAATTTTTGAATAAAATGACTACGCCATTTAATTCTAGTTATTATACCATTGAAAGCTCTTTTATTTATTGTATAGTTTTTGTGATTTTTGATGTGTTGATATGCTTGTCTTGTGCTAATGTTTCCCCACGAAAGATAAGGTGATAGTCTTCCGCATGACTTTCTACTTTCTAATGGTTTTGATATATGTTTTGAATAATTTTTACCTCTATCTTTTGTGAATGAATTTAAATATTTAATTGCGTTGCTTTCTCCAGCAGGTTGTAATTCTTTTGGGTAATTAGTTAGTATTTCTTTGAGTTCTTTTTTTAATGGATATGGATGTGTAAAATTATTAATTAATGAATATGAAAAATTATTTTTAGCGATATCTTGGTTTACATATTCATACCATTTTTTATCCCAAAAATTCCTATTTTTCAAACCTCTGATAATTCCATCTCTTTGAAATTGTTGCCAAATAATATTGTTTTTTATACAAAATTTTGAAATTGCCTTATCTATTTTCCAGCTTAATAAAATACCCGATTCTTGATACGATAATATTTTTTTAATTGTATATTTTTTTGTTAAAAATTTAAAAACTTCTTCGGTTTTCGTATGAAAAACCTCAATTTCTCTATTAAATTTTTTTAGCTTTTTGTTGATGTCTAAAATAGAATGATATATGAACTGTAGATGCCTGTTTGAACAATCCTTGTGCTCAATTATATCATTATCAAATATGTATATACATATGTAATTAATATTGTTTTGTTCAGCTTCATAAAGTGGTAAGTGATCACAACTTCTTATGTCTCTTTTAATCCATACAATATTTATCATATCTTTTTCTGACATTTGACAAATATTATATTTGGTTAAAGACAGCTAAAATACCTTTCTCCTCTATCACACAATACTGTAATTGCGTGTTTTTTATTGTTTTTAGATAACCAACGTTCAGATGCAAGCACGTTTGCTCCAGCAGACACACCAATAAACAAACCATTTTTAGCTAATTTTTTTGCAAAATCCGTTGCATCTTTTGTAGAAACCAATACGATTTCATCAACAAATTCTAAGTCAACTAAAAACTTACTTCCATCTCCGATTCCTTGAATACCATGTAATCCTGCTTCTCCACCACTCATTACCGGACTTTCTGCAGGCTCGACTGCTATAATTTTAATTTCCGGCCATTTTTCTCTTAAATATTTACCAGTTCCCATTATTGTTCCTCCAGTTCCAGTTCCAAGAACAATTGCGTCGGGAGTTTCTCCACAGCTTTCAGTAAATTGTTGATAAATCTCTGGACCTGTTGTATCATAATGAGCTTGAATATTTAGAGTATTATGAAATTGATTGCAATTAAACCAGCCTTTTTCAATACACATTTTGTCTCTTAACGAAATTGCTCCATCAAAGTCTCCAGCATCTACCTCAACTAATTTTGCACCATAAAATTTAAAAATTTTTTTTCTTTCTTCAGACATATTACAAGGCATTACAATTACCATTTTGTATCCTCTTTCAGCTGCTAACATTGCAAATGAGATGCCTGTATTACCAGATGTAGCTTCACAGAGAGTATCACCATTTTTAATTAAACCTTGTTCTTCAGCATTATTTAAGATAAAAGTTGCCATTCTATCCTTTACGCTTCCACCAGGATTCATGAATTCTGCTTTTCCCCAAATTGTTTGGTTTTTTTCGAATTTTAATGGTAATAGAGGTGTTTTTCCAACAAATTTTGATAATCTCATCAGTATTTTTTTTTGTGTAACAAAATTAGATAAAACTATAAATAAAATAACATATTTAAATCAATTATTTAATCACTGGAGCATTAATTTTATTTAAGCTATTATTTATTGGTTCAATTTGCTGATTTAAATTATCATACTCTTTGTTAAATTTATTATATAGCGTATGTGCATTTTGTAAACTTTCTTTGTGTTGTTTGGTAGGTCCGTATGTGGAGTAACTACTTGCTGCCCAAATATAATCACGCATTCTAAGATAATCATTTTGTTCACCAACTTTAGATTTGATACTACTTCCATTGACATTTAATTCTAGCTCTAAAATTTTCTCTCTCAAACTTAGTATTTTAATGTTTATTTTTTCATCAATTAATTCTGCTCTTTGATACGCTTTTAATGCAATTAAACTTTTATTCTTTAAGTCTTTAATTTGTTTTGAAAGGTGATAAATTTTGCTTCTTAGTTCACTTACTTCATTCCAATGAGAAACAACAACGTTATAAGGGCTTCCTTTTAGTGCACCTTGTTTAAGTGGGACTACATTAAATTTTACTTTATTTGAAACAGCAATATATTTTCCTTCAATTTGTTTAAACATCTGTGCAGAATATTCATCAGGAGCAATCAAATTTCCACCTGTAGAATTTTCGAAATTATCTTCAGTAATTATATTTTTCGATTCTGAAGTTAAATCCCAACTTATCCTGTTAAAACCATTCTTATTTACAGCTTTAACTTTTTTTATTATATTTCCTTCTTGCGAATAGATAAACGCCCATACACTTGGCGCCAATTGATTCTTTTCTGATTCTAGTAAATTCCATTTTGGAGTAGAAACTTCTTTTTTATTTTTCTCTAATTCTTTTTCTTGATCTAATCTAATTTCTTTTTTGGATTTATATTTATTAGCTTGATAGTAGGTAAAATTAACGCCATAAGGAGGGTTGTCAGCCAAATAAAAATTATCTCCCTGAGCAGCTTTTCTTCGGCTTCCTAAAATTCTTTTTTCTGTATACCAAAAAGCGTTTTTTGGCGTAAATAAAACTATTTCTTCACTCACATTTTCTTTGTTAAAATCTCTTAAGGAACTGTAATCGTCTAAAACATAAATTCCTCTTCCAAATGTTCCAACTACTAAATCGTTTTCTCTTTTTTGAATAGCTAAATCCCTAACAGAAATATTTGGCATACCGTTTTTTAACTTATTCCATGTTTGTCCTTGATTATTTGTGAAGTATACTCCAAATTCGCTTCCAAGAAACATTAATTTATTGTCAACATGATCTTGTACAATTCTCCAAAGTATTGTATTGTCAGGTAGATTACTACTTATTTTTTTCCAAGTTTTTCCTTTGTTAATACTTTTAAATACATATGGTTTAAAATCTCCATATTTATGATTGTCAAATACAGCATACACAATATTGTCATCATATAAATCTGCTTTTATATCATTAACAAATGAAGTATTAGGTAAATCAATAATTTTGCTAAAATCTGTTTTTCTCCAATTTTTCCCTCCATCTTCAGTAACTTGAATAATTCCATCATCAGTACCAATGTAAATTAGTTCAGAATTCTTTGGAGATTCAGAAATAGAGGTTATTGTACTGTAATTAGACATTGCGTACAAATCCCAAGCATTATCCCATTTTTGTTTGCTGTCAAAAAATGGTGTTTGAATACGTTCAATATTATTAGTTAAGTCTTTTGATATTGCAGTCCACGAATCACCTTTGTCTTCTGATTTCCATAGTCTTTGCGATGCAAAATATAGTGTTTTAGAGTTATGTGAACTTACAAGAATAGGGGAGTCCCAGTTAAATCTATCAATTTTTTCTCCAATTTTTGGTTGTGGTTTTATATTAATATTTTCACCAGTAATTCTATCATGTCGATTTAGATTTCCTCTCTGCCATTGAACATAAACAATATTTGGGTCGTTTGGATCAGTTGCTGGTTGGTGACCGTCACCTCCTAAAAGTATAAACCAGTCTGAATTTCTTATACCATGTATATTATCAGTTCTGCTTGGAGCCCCCTGTGTATTATTATCTTGGGTGCCACCATAAACATAATAAAATGGGTAAGCGTTATCGACAGCAATCTTGTAGAATTGAGTTAAGGGTAAATTATCAATAAATTTCCAATTTTTGGTCTTGTCAAAACTTTCATAAAGACCACCATCGCATCCAACTAATATATAATTTGGATCATCTTTTTTAAATACTACCGCATGATTATCTACATGTTTTTCAGATTCATTCATTCTAGAAAAAGTTTTTCCACCATCAAAAGAAACCTGCATGTAATTATCAGCTAAATATATTTCATCAAAGTTATGTGGTGAAGCATATAATTCTTGGTAGTAATGTGGTCCTGTTCCTCCAGATACTGCATCACTCATTTTACTCCAACTTTCTCCTCTATTTGAGCTTTTAAAAACTCCACCACTTCTGCGGTTGAGTTCTATAGCAGCATACAATACATCAGGATTTTGAGGAGATATTACTAAACCTATTTTTCCCATATTGCTTTTTGGTAATCCCTTGTCAATTTTTTTCCAAGTATCGCCTCCATCTAATGATTTATAAATGTTACTTCCAGGACCACCACCCATATAGCCAGCCACAGTTCTATGTCTTTGCCATGTAGCAGCGTAAAGTATTTTTGGGTCTCTTGGGTCAATAATTAAATCAGTTGCACCTATCCATTCATCGTCACCAAGTTTCTGAATCCAACTTTTACCTCCATCAGTGGACTTATAGATACCTCTTTCACCTCCTTTGCTCCATAGAGGGCCTTGTGATGCAACCCAAATAGTATTTTGATTTGTAGGGTGTACGATTATTTTTGAAATATGCTCTGATTTTTTTAGACCCATATTTTCCCAGTTTTTTCCGCCATTTACACTTTTGTAAACTCCATCACCATAAGCAACATGACGACCACCTACATTTTCTCCGCTTCCTATCCAAACGATTTCAGAATTTTGAGGATCTAATGTTATGCAGCCAATTGAATAACTCATTTCATTATCAAATATTGGTTTCCAAGTAGTACCAGAATTTTCTGTTTTCCAGGCTCCACCAGAACCCGATGCTACGTACCAAATATTTTCGTTTTTCGGATGTATCACAATATCAGAAATTCTTCCAGACATAAGAGCAGGTCCAAGGTGTCTAAATTTTAACCCATTATATATGTTTTCCGACTTTTTATCTTTATTAGAATTGTTTTTTGCATTAACATTAAAGAAACATGATATACATAAAATTATTATAGATAGAGATAGTTTAATTTTTTGCATAAGTATTGTTAAATAGTTTTAAAAATTATTTTTTTAGATAAATCATAAAATTCTATAATATAAATATTATTAGATTTAAATTCTTTTATTTTTCTACCGCTTAAATCGTATATATTTTTTATGTTTTTATTCTTGGAACTAACTAGTTCATTTAATGAAGAAACACTTGAAATCATTCCGTTCCAAGTTACAGTATCTACGAAATTATTATTTGTAGTAATTTGCATTTGCACATATCCTTCACCACTTTGACCATTTGGATACATATGACAATTTAAATAAATATTTTCGTTTGGATTAAATGTACTTTGACCACTTGTAACTCCTTCGATATAACAAGTTGGAAAACAAAATGATACACCCCAGTTACTTGGCATAGAATCTTTAATGACTGTCCAAGAAACTTCGCATGTATCATAAGTATTATAAAATGTATTTATACTAATATCTGGAAGTGATGGAGTACCTGACATACTCATGTTTTTTTTATCAATTGAGTGTGTTTGTCCAAAAATTATTAATGGCAAAAAAAGTAGAACTATAGAAATATTTTTTTTCATGATTTTTTTTTCAAAAATATTAAATTTTAAAACAAATAAATAATAAGTTTTATGAAACTTAGTATTTGAGTATTTCGTAAAAAATGAAAAAAATAAAATGAAAAAAAATATTGTACTAATACTATTGCTCTATTCTTCTATAGCTCATACACAATCAATGAACAGTTTTATGAACAAATTAATTGAATTTAAAACTTTTGAGAGAAATAAAAAAAATATTGTAATTTTTAAGGAACATAAATCTGAACCAGTTTATATTTTTTCTGCTAATAATGGTAAGAGTAAAGAATTTAGAAGCTGTAAATGGGAGGTAAAGTGCACTAATCATTTTATGAGTAATTTTATTAATAAATTATCAGATATTGATATAAATTACAGTGATGAAATAAAAAACAAAAATTATTCAATTTTTGTAAAGCGAAAAAAAATAAGAGTACAGTTTGCTAATTCAAGATGTATTCAGGATCATAAAACTCATTATTTTCAAGAATCATGTAATAGAAAATTTTCTTTTGTTTTGAATAAAGAACAAGCTAACAAATTTGTTTCAAAAATTGAAGATTCAATTATCGAAGATAATATTTTAACTAAAAAAAGATAATAGTTTTAAATCTTATTTATTTTTGTTAAAAAACCTCTATATGGTACTAACTTCAACAATTTCTAAAGAATTGGGTTTTAAGGCCCCTGATTTTAAATTATTAGAACCTTTGACAAATAAATATGTAAAATTAGATGATGTTAAGTCTAAAAATGTTACTTTGATAGTTTTTATGTGTAATCACTGTCCATACGTTATACACATTCTACCTCAATTGGTAAAAATTGCAAATGATTACAAAAAAAATGGTATTTCTATTGTTGGAATAAACTCAAATGATATTTCTGAATATCCTGATGATTCACCAGAAAAAATGTGCGATTTAATAAAAAAGTATAAAATTCCTTTTACCTATTTGTTTGATGAAACACAAGAAATAGCAAAGTCTTATTATGCAGCCTGTACTCCTGATTTCAGTTTGTTTAATAGTGACATGATTTGTTTGTATCGAGGTCAAATGGATTCTTCTAGACCTGGAAATGATTTAGCCAATGACGGGAAAGATATAAGAATGGCAATTGACGCTATTATTTCAGAAAAAAATATTCAATTACTTCAACATCCATCTGTAGGTTGTAATATAAAATGGAAAAATAAATAGTTATTTATTGTAGAATCTATTTAATTTTTTTCTTGCTTTATTGAGCTTTGGAAGTATAACACTTTTACAATATGGTGCTGTGCTATTTAGTGAGTAATAGTTCTGATGATATTCTTCAGCCTCATAAAACGCATCAAATTTAACTATTTCAGTTACTATTTTGTTTTCAAATAGTTCAATATTTATCTTATCAATATAATCTGATATTATTTGATTTTCTTTTTCATCTGAATAAAAAACGATTGATCGATAATGCTTTCCAATATCATTTCCTTGTCTATTTAAAGTTGTTGGATCATGAGTTAAAAAGAAAATTTCTAAAATATTTTCAAGTGATATTATTCTTTTATCGTAAATGATCTCACATACTTCTGCATGATTAGTCAAACCTCTTACAATTTCTTTGTATGATGGGTTTTTTATTTTTCCACCAGAGAATCCACTACGAACATTTTTTATTCCAATTACATTTTCAAAAACTGCTTCAACACACCAAAAGCATCCACCTCCTAAGTAAATTTTATTATTCATTTCTTTATCATTTATTTTTACAGTTACTGATATTTCGTTTTTTCTATTAAAAATTTTGTATGGGCTATTGTATACTAAAATTTCAAAATCTTTTTCGTATTTAATCTTTTGTTTTTCTAACTCTTCTTTGAGTTCTATTATTTTTTTTGCTTCAATTTCTTTGTTTGTATAGCCAGAGTAACTAATAATTGCTTTTGTACTTGCAGGTTCCTCATATATTTTTATTTTTTTGCTGTTCGGTTTCGGTATATTTTGCATGTTATATCCTTCAGGCATAATAAATCCCATTTCATAATTATTGTGAGTTTTAATTACCACGGGAGAAGTCATACTTATTTTTTCATTTAAATTATTATTTCCAAAAATAAAATTTGCAATATTTTTAAATGAATTGTTTCTATCTCCTTTATTTAATGGAGTGTATGATGCATATATTAGTTTATTGTATTTTCTGATTTCAACATTATTACACTTGTCAATAAGTTCATATTTTTTTACTTTTTCAGCTTTGGAAAACAAATTCAATCCAACAAAAATTAAAATAGAAATAAGTAAAAAAAAATAAATAACTTTCATAATTAAACATTTTGTACAAAATTAGTCAATAATTAAAAAAATAGAATATAAATTATCTATTAACATTAAATAATATTTAATAATTTGATTTTGTTTTAAATATGGTTAATTTTGACACTAATTTTAACTATGAAAAATTATTTTCTAATATTTATTATCATACTATTTTTTAGTAATCACCTTAGCTCTCAGCAAAGAAATTGTGGAACAATGCAACATTTAGAATATTTGAAATCTAAAGATGTTAATCTAGAGAAAAAAATGTTACAAAATGAGGAGAATATTAATATCTGGATTCACAATAATACCAATAGATTATCACAAAATATCATAACAATACCAGTTGTTGTTCATGTTGTTTACTACAACAATTCAGAAAACAT